>MDTB01168121.1_pt1 | contig 17348 bp, 16 predicted proteins | sample 811161 | NCBI WGS metagenome assembly MDTB01 (sample SAMN05326650, study PRJNA326480) | marine metagenome | isolation source: seawater | place: Mediterranean Sea | collected 2009
AAAGCACTACAGGTGGAGTGATAGTCAAAATTATATAAATCTTAATGGATATTTTTTTCAAAATAATTTTTTCTTAATTTGTATTCATAATTATGCAAAAATTTATAGCAATAACATTAACACTTTCTTCAATTTTAACAGCCCAAGTAAAAACTCCTTTTATATTGGATTTACGCACACGTTTAGTAAATGACAGCAGGACTATGGTTAATATACAGATTACTAATCTAATGGATAAACCTCTAGATTATGTGGAGGGGTTCGTAATTGAAAAGGATGCAAACAAAGATTTAATCGACGAAAAAAGAATAGTTCTTATTTATGGATACGAACCACCATTACAAGAAGGGTTCTCTACTACTCGAAGTATTTCCTTTAATAAACCCCAAAATGATAAGCCAAACACCTATGAGTTTTTAATTTCCAAAATTAGATTTATTGGTGAATCTAGAGTATTTACATGGCATCCAGAAATTGGATTTATAAGGATAGATTAGTTTTTATCTTTATATTTTAAGTATTTTTCTTCAATCAACCTGCTGTAATCAAGGGTATCCAAGTCTAAGATAAGACTATTTATCCAGTCTTTTGAATCTTTTATATACTTTTCAATAACATTGATAGGAACTCTTTTCCCATAAAGATTTGCTATAATTATAGCTGATGGTACTGGTATGTAACTATTTAATGGATCCTCGTAAAAGTAATCTAGACTTTTAATAGTTTCTCTAACTGTTAAATAATCAACTTGTTCTCCAAAAACTTCATTGGCAAGAGTTGGATTTTCAGACCAGGTTTTTAAATACCCATATAATCTTCCATCGAGGACTCCATTGATATAAGAACTTTTTATTTTATATTCAACTTCATCTATGTAGTTTGATTTTTTTCTAATATCATTCCAATCATGGCCGTCATAAAATAGACGGTTCTCTTGAGATAAACATATAGAGGTAATCAACATGCTGATATTAAAAATATTTCTAATCATTTAAAATTTTTACTAATTATTGTTTTCAACTACAATTGATTTAATATTAACGAATTCCATCAATCCATAGCTGGATAATTCTCTGCCATAGCCTGACATTTTTACTCCGCCAAAAGGTAATCTGGGATCTGATTTAATGTAATCATTAACAAAGCAAATCCCTGCCTGAATTTTTTCCTTTGCTATCTTTTTTCCTCCACTTATATCTGAGGTAAATACAGCAGCTCCTAATCCAAACTTAGAATTATTTGCTAAATGAATAGCATGATCATTATCATGAGCTTCAATTATTGAAAAAACAGGGCCAAAAATCTCTTCTTCAAATGCAGGCATTCCAGGCTGAACTTTTGAAAGCACAGTAATTGGGTAATAAGCTCCCTCAAAATTTGGAATCTTTCCTCCAACACATAAATTTGCACCCATTTTAATTGATGATTCGACCATTTTATGCACCTCAGCTCTAGCAGAAAATGAAACCAACGGCCCATAATCAACATCATCATGCGGATCTCCCATAACTTTTAATCTTAACTTGTCAATTAATTTTTTGGTAAAAAGCTCTATGTTATTTTTAGTTACAATTATCCTTTTTGCTGATATACAACTTTGACCACTATTTAATAATCTTCCATCAATGACAGCTTGAACTGCATAATTTAATTCAGCATCCTCCAAGATTAAATACGGGTCATTACCTCCAAGTTCAAGTACAGTTTTTTTTAAATTTTCACCGGAAATTTTTGCGATTGCTTTGCCTGCAATTATACTACCTGTAACTGCTACACCTTGAATTTGATCATGCTCGATAACTTTTGAGACTAATGAACTTGGAATCTGTAAATTATTAAAAATATTTTTTGGGAACCCTGCTTCTACAAAAAGATCTTTAATTATATTAGCACATCCTTGGACATTAGATGCATGTTTTAATAAAACACCATTACCAACAATTAGTGATGGTATGGCATATCTTACAACTTGCCAAAATGGAAAATTCCATGGCATTACACCAAGAATAAGACCTATTGGCCGATAAGTAATAAAACTTTTATGAAATTCAGTTTCTATATGCTTGTCACTTAAAATCTGCTCTGAATTTTTATAATAATAATCACAAAGCCATGCGCACTTGCTAATTTCTCCTATTCCTTGCTTTTTAGGCTTACCCATTTCATCAGCCATAAGAATACTCATCTCATTACAACTTTCTTTAAGCAGTTGGGTCAAATTTTTTAGTTGGGCCAGCCTTGAAGTTAGCTTTATTTCTGACCAATTTAGCTGTGCTCTAGCTGTTTTTTTTATGATGTGTTTTAAATCATTTGAAGAAGGTATATCCCAAGAAGATAATTCAATATTGTTCTTTGGATTAATTGATTTTAATTGATTTTTAATCATTAAATGATTTTGAAACCCAATCAAAACCTGCATAAAGAGCTATTATCGATAATACCCAAATATGATTATACTTTTGACCAATACTTCTTAGATCATAGCCTACCATTCCTCCAAAAAGTGATCCGATTATAAATATGATCCCGATAGCTAGCTTTAATCTTTTATCCATTTTTTTTAGCATAATAATATACTTAACGCGTTAAAATTTAACCATGTAATAGTCACTAATTTAGAATAAGTTTTGACCTACTTTTTAAATTATTTATAAATGTGAAAATGATAGAAAGCGATAATGTAAATGCAAATAATTATATATTGGGTAAAACTAATTACAAAAAATTAAGGGTATGATAAGGATGAAATTGAAATGAATTTGATTGATAAGATTAATAATAAATCCGCAAAAGTTGGAGTAATAGGCCTCGGATATGTAGGATTACCTCTTGCAATAGAGTTTACAAATGCAGGCTATAATGTAACAGGCATTGATGTAGATGAGAAAAAAGTAAATTATATCAATGCAGGAAAAAATTATATTCAAGATGTTAATGACAATATCTTAAAAAAGGCGGTAGAAAATAAACTACTAACAGCGTCTGCAGATTTCCTTGAGGTAAAAAATCTTGATGCGTTATCAATATGTGTTCCTACTCCCTTAAACAAGGAAAAAAATCCAGACATTTCATACATCATTTCAGTTATGGAAGAAATAAAAAATTACCTACACGATGATATGTTAATTGTACTAGAAAGCACTACATATCCTGGAAGCACAAAAGAATTAGTCCTGCCTTATATTGTCAAAAATAAAAATTTGACCCCAGGAGAAAATATTTGTTTATGTTTTAGCCCCGAAAGGATTGATCCAGGAAATAAATCCTACAATACTAGTAATACACCAAAAGTAATTGGAGGCATTACTGAAAAATGCTCAGAAGTAGGACAACTTTTATATTCAAAAATTATAAATGAAATAATTCTAGTTAGCTCCACTGAGACTGCCGAAATGGTTAAACTTTTGGAAAACACTTTCAGAGCTATAAATATCGGATTGGCAAACGAAATTGCGATAATGTGCGAGAAATTGAGAGTTAACGCTTGGGAAGTAATTGATGCGGCAGCTACAAAACCGTTTGGTTTCATGAAATTCACGCCAGGACCGGGACTTGGCGGTCATTGCATTCCAATAGACCCTTATTACTTATCATGGAAACTGAAAACATTAGATTATGATGCAAGATTTATAAAGCTAGCTGGCGAAATAAACACACAAATGCCAAAACATGTTATTGATCTAATCAATTTGAGCCTAAACAAAGATCAAAAAGCGATTAATGGTAGTAAGATTCTGATTATTGGCGTTGCTTACAAAAAAGATATAAATGACTACCGAGAATCTCCAGCTATTGACATCATTAAACTTTTAAAAGAATCTGACGCAAATGTTAGTTTTTATGACCCTCACATATCTAATATCGAACTTGGCGATACAAGTATGCAAAGCCTTAGTGAATTAACTGCGAAAAAAATAGAACAATATGATATATCGGTCATAGTAACCGACCACTCTAACATCAATTACAAATTGATTGAGTCAAATAGTAATCGAATTGTAGATACTAGAAATGTTTTAAGAGAATGTTCAAATGACTTGGTTACTAAACTCGGTCATGGTTAAAAGTAATTGTCAAAATTTTTATCAAAATTATCAACCGCTAATAGCAGATTAGCTTAATACGGCTAGGTGATGAATTATAGTCTTATCATACCTGTGTACAATGAACAAAAAGCCCTCCCAGAGCTATTAAAAAAACTAAATTCATTTAATAAAATAATTGAAATAATATTTGTTGATGATGGCAGTACAGATAGAACTAATGAAATTCTTAAAGCAAATGCATTGAGATTTAAGTTAATTGTAAATGAAAAAAATTTAGGTAAAGGTGCCTCCATTCGTAGGGGAATTTTGGCTGCTAACAAAAAAAATATTTTTTTTATTGATGGTGATTTAGAAATCGATACATCTACTATCCCAAAGCTAATAGAAAATTTTGAATCTAATAATTATGATGCAATGTTGGGTATAAGGTGGGAAAGATTTGATTTTAAATCAATTGGAATTAATAGGTTAGGAAACTTCTTAATTAATGAAATATTTAACCTTATTCATAAAACAAACTTTAGCGACATATTATGTTGTGTGAAAATTATTAAATCCGACTTACTAAAAAGCTTCAAATTAAATAGTAATAATTTTGAGATAGAAAGTGAAATTATGAGTCACATATCGTTAAAAAATATTAATTATATTGAACAAAAAGTACGTTACACTAGAAGAAATTCTAGCCAAGGAAAAAAACTAAAATATTCAGATACTTGGAGTATTTTGAGATTTATTTTTGGTAATAAAAATTACATTTAGGTAAAAAAGTCATTTGGAGCGTTTTTTATTTACGTTAGTCTGTAAAATTGAGGCTGTATTAAAACTTTAAACTTTCAAAATAAATTATGACAAAAATTATAGCATTAATTCTATTTATCATATTAAGCCCACTTTACATAATTACAGGCTTGTTAATATTTTTAGATTCTGGCTTTCCAATAATAATCAGACAAAAACGAAATGGCATGTTTAACAAACCCTTCAAGATGTATAAATTTAGAACAATGAAAAAAGATACTCCAAATCTAGCCACTAAAGATCTAGACAACCCAATGGACCTCATTACTAGAACTGGTCACTTTTTAAGGAAATTCAGTATTGATGAAACTCCTCAAGTTTTTAATATAATAAAGGGAGATATGAATTTCATTGGGCCGAGACCGGTTATATTAGATGAAAAAACTCTATTAGATCTTAGAACCAAGGAGGGTATCGATAAATATAAGCCAGGAGTGACTGGATATGCACAGATAAATGGTCGTGATTTGATTGATTATGAAACTAAGGTAAAGTATGAAAAATATTACTTTGAAAACAAATCCATAGGACTTGATATCAAAATAATATTCATAACGATATTAAAAATATTTTCACAAAAAGATGTTTCTCATTAATCAAAGACTAATTTAAGTTATCTCTATTCTTTAATTTAATAGCAGGATTTCCTACGTAAATCGAATTTGGATCCAAATTTTTGTTTGCAACTGAACCTGATGAAAGCATAGAGCCATTCCCGCAAACTACACCTTGTAAAACAATTGATTTTGCACAAATCCAGACTCCAGACTCGATTTTTATTTCCTTAGTGATTAAGTTAAAAGATGAAAGATTATAATTATGAGAGCCTGTTATAATCATTGCCCCCTGAGAAATACAGACATCATTTGCGATGTGTACGAAATCTAAATTATCAATCCAAACTTCCTCTCCAATCCATGAATTTGCACCTACAAACAAAAACCAAGGATACTTTATCTTAAGGTTTGGTTTAATTACTACACCTTTTCCAATCTTCGCGCCAAATATTTTAAGAATAAAGATTTTCATCTTTATAGGAAATGGAATCATTGTGTTTATGAATAGCTCTGAAAACACATACCAGATTATCCTCTTTATAATATTACCAGGCATATATTCATCATTTGAAAATGTATTTAACTTTTGCATGTTTTTAGCTTTCATTAACAACTGACTATGTATTTATGGTACAAAGACAAAACGTCATTCGAAACCTTAACTGTATCAAATTTTTTTGTGATAGCAGAACTGTTCAAGCCCATAGTCTTGAGCTCTAGTTTAGTATGTTTTAGAGCTTTATTTAATATTTTATAAAGGTTCGAATTTTTTTCTTCTAAGTACCAGCCACAACTTTGTTTTTCAATGAGTTTCCAGGGCGTATTCTTAGAAATAATAACTGGTAAATTGTAACTTAAAGCTTCTGCTATCGTCATGCCAAAATTTTCAAAACTACTAGGATTTATAAATAAATCAGAGTTTCTATAAATTATATCTTTTTGTTCACCGTAAATAGGCCCAGTAATGATTAAGTTAATATTTTTTACTGGAGATAATGCATTATTAAGGTTTAAACAATTAATATTATTATGCTTATTTATTCGGTTTAACATATCATTCAAAAAACCCTTATTTTCATCATGACCAGCTAATACTAAACACCATCCTAAATTCCTTAGAACTAGCCTATCCCATGCATCGATCAAATCAATAATACCTTTTTGCTCATCCAATCGACCAATATAAAGTAGAATGTTTTTATCTTTGGTGTATTTATCCAAAAAAAAAATATCATTTATAGATTGGCCTTTTTTTACAGAAGATAAAGGATTTGGAATGATTTCTATATCTAGATCTGGAAATATTGAGGATATATTTTTTAATTCTCGATTAGACTTAGCATGGAAACAACTGACATTTTGTAAAACTTCTTTTTGAAAAATTTTCCACGCAATTTTTTTAAAAAAAAAGATTTCCTCATTCCTAATTCCACAAGCATTCCACATGGCGCTATGATATGAGGTATACCAAATTTCATTGCAAACTTATATGCAGCATAATTATGATAAGTCCAAATACCATAAGTATGAATGACATCTGGTTTTTCAGCTAAATTTAAAAGATTTGTTGACCAATTTACCATATACCTAAACTTTGTAATGCAAGGAATTAATATCAACTTTATTTTTTTACTAAAACTAACTGGGTTATTGTGATTTTTGGACTGGCCTGCAATAATAGTTACATTGTGCCCCAATTTCGCTTGATTTTCTGCTATGACACTCATTGAAAAAATAGGCCCACCAATAGATCTATCGACTGAATAAATATTGTGTAAAATGTTTAGTTTTACATCTTTCTTTGAAGTCATGTTTGCTTTTATCTTGTATTATTAATATTATTTTCAAGCCAATTATTGAAAATTATTAAACTCCACACTACCGACCCATACTTTTTATTTTCTATAAAACACTTCCATAAAAATCGAACTACATCCGCATTGAAATATTTATAATCGCAAATTTTCTCGATTTGGGTTGAGCTAAACTCGAATAATTCTTTCTGCATCCAATTGTAAATAGGAATTACAAATCCTTGCTTTTTTCTTTTATAAATTCTAGGAGGAATATAGGATTCAAATGCCTCTACAAGTAACTGTTTAGGGAATTTCAATTTTTTTGACTCGTCAGGTACTGACAGTAAATACTCGACTAGTTCATGATCGAAGAATGGAACCCTAACCTCAAGGCCGTTTGCCATACTCATTTGATCAGTATCTTTTAAAAGTACATTTGTGGTGTACCTACTTATCTCTGAAACTGAATAGTCACTATATAAATAATTATTGAAACTATCGTATTTATTATCAACTTGATTATATAATTGTTCAATATTAGTATTTAGAATTAATTCTCCATGCCTTCCTGATACATTTCGCAGAACTTGGTTTACATTATCACTATTTTTTATTTTAAGTTGAAGTAGGGACATAATTTTATATAGTTTAATATCTTCTATATCAGCTACATACTTTAGTATTGGCCTTATTTTATTTGACAGGCCATAGTCCCTATCTGTCCATTTTTTAAAATGATACCAATATTTAAATGTATGATAGCCTCCAAATAATTCATCCCCTCCTAAGCCTGAAAGCGCAACTTTTATGCCAATATCGCTTATTTTTTGGATACTATGTAACTATTCAGTCCATCCGCACTTGGAGAGTCATAAGACTTTAATGCTTCAAATAATTCCACAAGCAAATCATCGTCGCTGATTTTTACTTTATAGTGATTTGTTTTATACATTTTTGCAATTTCGTCAGAATATTCTGACTCATCAAATTCATTATTTTCATGCACTAATGAAAAAGTATTAATTGGCTTAGCAGGACTTAATTTTGCCATGCATGCAACAATAATACTAGAATCAATCCCTCCACTTAGAAATGCAGCAATATCTACATCTGAAATCATTCTTTTTTTAACTGCTGAAACAACTTTATCATGTACCTTTTGTTTGATATTATGATAACTGAAGATTTTATTGTTAGGCTCAAAATTTAGAGACCAATATTTTTTTAATTCACTTTTGAAATCCTGAATGTTAAAAGTTAAGCACGCACCTGGCATAAGCATTTTAACATCTTTTAATATTGTGTTTGGGGCTAAAGCTGATTGGAATTTTATTAATTGATTCAAACCTAGATTATCAATTTCTTTTCTAATCAATTTTGAGGAAATGATTGACCTAATTTCAGAACTAAAAATGAAATAATCTTTACCATGATGATAATACAAAGGCTTTATACCCAATCTATCTCGAGCCATAAAAACTTCCCCATTAATTCTATCATAGATTGCAAACGAAAAACATCCATTTATTTTTTCTAAAATTTTTTCGCCGTAGGTTATATAACCAGCCAATAGAACTTCAGTGTCTGACTGAGTTTGAAAATCATAAAGATTATTCATCTCATTTTTTATTTCAAGAAAATTATATATCTCACCGTTAAATATTATTGAGAAATTGCGATCTGAATCGAACATCGGTTGGTTGCTTCTAGCCAACAAATCAATTATTGATAGTCTTGAATGTCCAATGTAAACAGAATTATCTTTGTATGAACCATTAGCATTTGGCCCACGATGAGATAAGGCTTTTATCATATCCTCAAGATTATGATCTAGACTTTCACTTTGCCTAGTTATTATTCCTGCTATGCCGCACATTTGAAATTATATTTTAATTAAGTTTTATTTTAGTTTAAGATTTTTAATTTAAAATAGGTTATTTCAATTATCATATTCATACCATGTTGGTATTTATAAAAGGAATTAAGATTAATTATCAAACTTAAAAACGTATGTGGTTTTTAAATTTTAAAAATATTAATTGATTTTTTTATGTTGTAAACAAAATTAACTGTGATTTCATTTTTTCCATTCAATTCATCGTAATTCGTAATCATTGAGTTTAATTGATTAATTGGTTTCGAGGCAATTTCAATAAATCCCCACTTTTTTATAAAAGTTAAGCCAAGCTTTATGAAAATATATTTTTTATAAGATTCATTATTTTGCAGGATATCACCCCAAATCCAAGGCGAATTTGTGTTCATCCCCCCTTTAATAAGGTAGTCAAATTCTAAATTTAAAATTCTATTTTTTAAACTTTTTGTGAATATTTTAAGTTGAAAACCTTCAATATCGCAACCAAGAGGAGATCCAATATTATGTTCTAAATTTTGCCAAGAAGTAAATTGTCCATGATGCCTGTAAGTTAATTTGGAAATATTTGTATACTCAGCTACTAGAAAAACATGATGTTTCTTAATTTTAAAAATATTATCATAACCTAATTTTAAACCAAGAGCATGCCTAAGACCTGATTCATCTATCTGATAATCATCAATAATAAATTCATTATAAATCGATGATGAACCTTTTCCTAATATTAATTTGTGATGAAAAAATAACATAGAATTATCATTGTCAAATCTAGAATCTCTCTCAATATCTTCTAAACCTGTCAAAAAGTATGGCATAAAGGGATTCAAATATCTCATGGAAAATTGACGATTTTCTCCAGTATATATGATTTGCTCACCAGCAGATATCGAATAACGTTTATTGAAGTCTATGCTAACTCTTTTCCCAGAAATATATCTTTTTATTAAATGTCCATACTCATTTTTTTTCGAGCTTAACGTACCTGCTAGTAGCTCATATCTAAATTTTCCCAGCTCAAAAGATATTAAAGTATTATCATAAGCAGGATAAAGGCCGGATTGAATGATACTACTAAATGCTGATTCTCCCCATTTTATAGGGTATCTTCCAAAATAAAAGTTATAATGGGGCTTGTTTATGTTTATATAACTTTTTTGAAACCTGCCAGCTATATGCCTTCTATTGTAATCAGTGCCTAAAATTTTTTTACCATAAATTTTATTAGTCACCATAGGTTCAATAAGAAAAAAAATATCTTTAAATTTTCCGTAATATAATAGGCTAGCCATATTTTTTGGACTTTGACTAAACATCTGATGTAAAAATTTTAAACTTACATTAAAAACACTATCATGAATTGAAACATTATTGTCGCCGAAGATTTTCCGCTCACTCAATTCATCATCATTTGCATAAAAAATGAAATCTTTTTGTAATTGTAAAATTGAATCTGCTTTGGATTTATAATTTGCAAATATAATATTTTCAAAAAATAGTAATAAAAATAATTTTAAATAGATGTAAATCTTCACAAAAAATATTTAGATAGTTTAAAATTTAATTACATGATTCTTAATTTGTTTTTCAGCACTAATTTTGAGCAATAGCCTATCCAAAGCCATTGAAATGCTGCCGTGCCCATAGAAAAATAATAAAATTCAAACATGCTTGAAATAAATATGTAAATGTATAAAGCTACTATGAAAACCGTCTCTGAGTTTTGAATTATTATTTTTGAATATTTATAATAATAAATAATAAATAATAATAAACCTACTGTTCCAATTTCCTCTAGAACACCAATGAAAAAAAAAAGATTTTTCTGTAGGCGCGCTTATTGGAAAATTAAATATAGGATCATAAGTAATTTTATAATATTCATTCATCTCTACAAATGCCTCTGTTGGTGTTCCAAATCCATTACCTATGATAGGACTATTCAAAAAATTCTCATAAGACATCATTATTCTCCACCCTCTAGATAAAAAAAACACACCCTCAACCGAACTGTAGTTTTCATCAAATACTCCTTTGTAAAAAAAATTTTCGAAACCATTAAAAATTAGATCAAGGAATGGTATGGATATAATTGCCAGTAAAAATAATAATATAAATGAATTTTTGAAAATTTTCTTTATCTGAGTAATATATTTTTTATTAAATAATGATATAAAAAAAGTAATTATTAAGCATATTGCTAAAGTAGATATTGCACCTCTCGATCCGCTTAAATAAATAAAGTAAAATATTAATAAAATCGATAAAAATAATATTAAGGTATATTTCTTTTTATCTTTTAGTGAAAGATAATATGCGAATATTATTAAAAAAGGAATCAGATGAATTCCCATTTTATTTGGATGAATAAAAACACCTTGAAATAAACTACTCATCCCAAGATGAAATCCAGTAGATCCTCCAAATACAAGCGAAAAAGATGAAAATAATATTAAATTTAAAAAGATAGCAATCATCCAAGATAAAAATTTTTCAGGTTTGTTTGTAAGATGAAATACAAGTATAGCAAAAGAGGAACCACAAAAAAACAGAATTATTTTTAATAATGATAAAGATATCAAGTCATTATCAAAATTCAACAATGAAATAATAATAAGTGAGACACAAAAAATAAACTGATAATAGAAGAACGGGTTTTTTAAGCTTCTTATCTTTCTATAATGAAAAAAAGAAAACAAAAAAGCTAAAAATGTTGATAATAATCTTATGACTGTATCAGTAGTAGATAAGTATCCAAAATAGTAAGGACTTAACAAGGTTGAAACGTTAATCCAAGAATATGCCATGAATATGTAATTAACTTTTCCTGAAAACATTAGTAAAAACCCAATCATACTAATTACAGTTTTCATTGAGGGAATAATGTATGATATGGCAAAAAGGAAAAACACCACAACAAAGTGCTTCTTACTGATTAACTCTACATTTTTTATACTTTCATCCAAAATAAATTCCAGTTAAATCAAAATTATTTATTATTAAAACTTTTGTCTAAATTATGCCTTATCACAAAATAAAGTATTATTAATAATTAAATATTAATACGATTTAAGAGTAAGATTTTTTCACAATTTTCATACATAACAAATACAAACTTGGGGATAAATTGAAAGTACTATTTTTATTTTCAGAATTAATGGGTTACACGCTATCAACATGCAAAATACTAGTTAAATACGGCTATGAGGTGCATATAGTGCATTGGGATCATAAAAAACTTTCAAGCTATGAGCCAGAAATAAATGATAATATATTTTTACATAAAAGGTCTAAAATGAATTATGAAAGTCTTAAAAAACTCTCTTGGGACCTTAACCCAGTAATTTTAGTAATCTCAGGTTGGATGGATAATGATTATTTAAAAGTTGCCAGAACTTTCATAAAAAAAAACAAAATAACCGTATGTGCCCTTGATAATAAATGGGAAAATAGTCTTAAACAAAATTTACTAAGCAAACTTTCAAAATTTGGATTACTTAATCTTTTCTATAGTCATTTTTGGGTGCCAGGTGAGAAACAATATTATTATGCAAAAAGACTAAATGTAAAAGATAGCAGAATAATTTTTGACTTTTATTCTGCAGAAATAACACCGTTTCAAAATAGTTTTAATGACTGCAAAAAAAATAAACAAAAAAAATATCCACACGCTTTTTATTACATTGGAAGGTTTGAAAAAGTAAAAGGAATAGAAACCCTTGTAGAAGCCTGGAAGGAATTGGGTGATGACAGAGGCGACTGGGAACTTAATTTAATAGGTAACGGCTCCTATCTAGAATCGCTTAAAAATATTAACGGTATGAATGTATTTGATTTTATTCAACCAGAAGAATTAATAAAAGAAATTCCTAAAATGGGATGTTTCATTTTGCCAAGTGACAGGGAACAATGGGGTGTAGTGATCCATGAGTTTGTGGGAGCAGGTTTGCCAATGTTATTGTCTGACCAGATTGGTTCAAAAAATACTTTTTTTATTGAAAATTTTAATGGATATAGTTTTAAATCAAAGAATGTTTTGTCTTTAGTTAGATGTTTGAAGAAAATAATTAATAGTTCAGATTCTGAATTAATGAAACTGGGAGAAAGTAGTAATTTTCTGTCAAATAGAATTACTCCTGAAACATCAGCGATGAATTTATTATCCGTATTTAATTAAAAAACAATTAATTTTAGTAACCATAAAAGTCTGCCTTTATTAAACCAATATTAAAGTCTAAATTCATTATCTTACAAATTTAACTAAACCAAAAAAGAATAATATCATGTCAAACATATTAATCACAGGCGGAGCTGGTTTTATAGGCTCTTACCTGTGCAAACACTACATAGAGAAGAAAAATAACGTTATAGCTCTGGATAATTTATCAACTGGAAGTCTAGATAATTTGGAAAGTTTAAGCGGAAATGAAAAATTCAAATTAGAAATTGGAGATGTTACCGACTCAGTAAAAGTGAATGACTTGGTAAATCAATCAGATATAATTATTCACATGGCTGCAGTAGTTGGTGTTAAGCATGTTATGAAAAATCCTGTTGACACTATTAGAGTAAATATATTAGGAACAGAAAATATTTTACATAGTTGTGCAATGTTTAAGAAAAGAGTGTTAATTGCCTCTACTTCTGAGGTTTATGGAAAAGCTATGCAGTATATTAGATCAGAAAACGGTTTAGATGAAGAAAGTGACACTGTAATGGGTAATACTAGTGTCAGAAGATGGTCTTATGCGACCTCAAAAGCTTTGGATGAGTTTTTAGCATTGGCTTATTATGAAGAAAAAGATCTATCAGTTAATATAATTAGATATTTTAATACAGTCGGCCCCGGTCAGCTTGGAGATTATGGTATGGTATTACCAATTTTTATAAATAAAGCATTAAATGATGAGGATATTCCAGTATTCGGAGATGGTGAACAAAAAAGGAGTTTTGGGCACGTAAAAGATGCAGTAAAATGCACGTCCGCACTAATAGAAAAAAATTCCGAATTTGGACAAGTTTTTAATGTAGGCAATCAGAATGAGATTTCAATGAACGATTTGGCAAATAAGGTTATTAATTACTGCAATAGTAATTCCAAGATAGTCCATATTCCATACGAGAAAGCATACGGTAAAGGATTTGAAGATATGAAAAGACGAAAACCAAATACAGATAAAATAAAAAAAGCCATAGGGTTTGCTCCTACAATTGGTATTGACAGAATCATTACAGAAATAGTCGATCATATCAAATCTAGATCATAAATCAATTTTATTAAATTTAGAATGCGAATTTTAAAAAAAATAAAGGATATAAAAAATCGTACGCATTCAATGATTAGTGAAAAAAAACGATTAATTGATAACCGACTAATCGTTAAAAAGCTTTACAAAAAAGATTCGCGAGTAGATAGTCTAAAAGTATCAAAAAAAGTTAATAGCTGGCTTTATAAGCTAAAGAAAAATGGTATAGTTAAAATAAGTAATGAATTTAAATGGGTAGAAAACATATATAACGAAGAATATTTTGAGAAAAAAAATAAGTATTTCATATCAGAAAATATCGATGAGAGAGCTAAAGCTACGGGAAGAGTGTTCTCCAAAACACTTAGCCTTGATGACTCTAAATTAGAAAATTGGTATTTTAATGAAGACCTTTTCTTTTTAGTAACTAAAATTTTTAAACAACAACCATACTACAGAAATCTGCCTTCTTTGCAGTCTTACGAATTTAAACCACATAACATTGAGGATATTGCGGGTAAATGGCATATGGATTCGAACCTACATCAAATAACTTTTATGCTTCTACTCAATGATTTAAAATTATCCGATACTCATATGAAATATGCTATGGGGTCGAATAATTTTACTTCTAAAAAACTGGATAGGAATAGTATCAATCCAGGAGAAATTGAAAATAATTTCAAATTAATGGACTGCGTAGGTAAAGCTGGTACACTCTTTATTTTTTGTGGTGGAATGGGCTATCATAAGGCTGTATACAAACCGCACACTAAACGGAAAATTTATCATGCTAATTTCACGCCTGGTCATGATATAATTTCTGAATATATGCAAAATAATGAGATATTATCTAAATTAGAAAATAAAAAATTTCCATTAAAACACTTGTGTTGCCCTTTAATAAATGGTAACCCCCACAACCATCTTTTTTTAAATAAAAAAAGTTATTAATTCTATTATTCTAAAAACAATGAAAAATATTCTGTTTATTTTTGGAACGCGCCCAGAGGCTATAAAGATGGCACCAATAATAATAGAATTCCAAAAGTATTCAAAAATTTTTAATACCCAAATTTGTGTTACAGGGCAACATAGAAAAATGTTAGATCAAGTTTTATCTTTCTTTAACATAATTCCTAATTTTGATCTAAACTTAATGAAACCTAATCAAAATCTTTATGACTTGACTTCTACAATAATAAAAGAACTGAAAAGTGTTTTAGAAACTGTTAAACCAGATTTTGTATTTATTCACGGTGATACGACAACAACATTGTCTGCTAGTATAGCAAGTTATTACTTTGGAGCAAAGTTATGCCATGTTGAGGCTGGCTTAAGGACTTATAATAAACTTTCACCATTCCCGGAAGAAATGAACAGGCAAGTTGCCAGCAAATTTTCTGATATTCATTTCGCACCAACTAAAAAAGCTAAAAATAATTTAATAATTGAAAATATTGACCCTGATTCTATTTTGGTAACTGGTAATTCTGTTATTGATGCACTACTTATAGGAATCAAAAAAATCAAAAACACAAAAAGTAAAACTGTTAAAGAATTAGAAGAAAAAATTGGTTCAATGAATTTAATCCTTGTTACTGCACATCGTAGAGAAAATCATGGTAATAAATTTTTAAATATATGCAATGCGCTTAAACAAATAGCTCAAAGAGGAGAAAATATAATAATAGTCTTCCCCGTTCATCCAAATCCTAACATTCTTGAACCCGCTTATAAAATTCTTTCTAAAAATAAAAATATTTTACTAATTGAACCACTGAACTACCAAAATTTTATCTGGCTTATTGATAAATCTAAAATAATTATTTCTGATAGCGGAGGCATTCAAGAGGAAGCACCCACTTTAGGTAAGCCAGTACTTGTTTTGAGAGAAAGCACTGAAAGGCCTGAAGCGGTAGAAAGTGGAACAGTAGTTTTAGTTGGAACAGAAGAACAAAATATAGTTGAAAACACTTTAACTATAATAAATGATGAAAAGAAACTTAATAAATTCTCAAAACTAAAAAACCCATACGGTGATGGTAAAACAAGTAAAAGAATAGTTAATTATATAAAAAATTATAAAAATGAATCCTAGATATAATAAACCTGAAAGTGTTTGCGTTATTGGACTAGGTTATGTCGGTCTTCCAACAGCTATAATCATCGCCTCAAAAGGTACTTATGTCCATGGATACGATATCGATAAAGATAAAATTGAAATGATCCAAAATAAGGATCTTTACATTTCAGAACCTGGTCTCAAAGACAAAATGATTAGTGTCATTGATAAAAAGTATTTTAATGTTGATTTTAAGATAAAAAAATCAAATTACTACATCATTGCCGTGCCCACGCCTTTGATAAATAAAAATCCTGATGTATCTTTCGTAGAAAAAGCAATTGAATCAGTATTGCCATTTCTTACTGCTGGGGATTCTATAATTGTAGAGTCAACATCTCCTGTTGGTACAACAAATAAAATCAGAAATTATATTTTTGATAAAAGGCCAAGTTTAAAAAATTGTATTTTTATTGCATATTGCCCTGAACGAGTTTTACCAGGAAATGCAATTAAAGAAATCATAGAAAATGATAGAGTCATTGGCGGTGTAGATCAAAAATCAACAAAACATATTATAAAATTTTATTCTAATTTTATTAAAGGCAAATTAATGCCCACAAACGCAAAAACTGCAGAAATGTGTAAGCTAGTCGAAAATGCATATAGAGATAATCAAATTGCTTTCGCTAATGAATTATCAATTATATCTGAAAAGGCAAAAATCAATGACCGCGATTTAATTAATTTAGCTAATATGCACCCAAGGGTAAACATACTGGATCCTGGTCCGGGTGTAGGCGGGCATTGTATTGCAATTGACCCATACTTTTTAATATCAGCTTTTGGAAAAAATGCTCAGCTTATCTCAGCTTCCAGAAAAGTCAATATCAATAAAACTAGTTGGTGTATAGAAAAGATAAAAGAAACAATTCTTACTTTTGAAGTCAAAAATAACAAAAAG
>MDTB01010978.1_pt1 | contig 17347 bp, 24 predicted proteins | sample 811161 | NCBI WGS metagenome assembly MDTB01 (sample SAMN05326650, study PRJNA326480) | marine metagenome | isolation source: seawater | place: Mediterranean Sea | collected 2009
TGATTATCAATGATTACTTGTTCTAAGTGATCATTTTTATTAATTTGTTCTGAGCAATTCAGTTTTTACTCATAGCAACCAATATTACTGAAATAATACTGCCAGAAAAAATTTCAAGGATATGGTGCTTGTCTAATATACGGCCCGATATATGACCCGATATAGACCCTGTATATGATATTGCGATATCGCCGCTATTAGAAAACCTGTGATATTATTTGAGGCTACCGCCCAAAATATCTTCTAATGTGTTAGCCTTGGCGTTATGCGTGGCAATATTGATTTGCGCCCACATCTGCTTGAGCAGGGAGGCCATGATAGCAACCGCCTGATCAGGGTCATTTTTTTGAATAGTATCAATCAGATTCTGATGCTCGCCATCGGGGTAATAAGCATCAGAAGATGACCCAAACATACCAATAATAAGTGATGTTTTTGTGACCAATTGACGAACCGTTTCGGTGATAATTGTGTTTCCTGTTGCTTCTGCAAGCTTGACATGAAACTCACCAGATAAGCGGATCAAATTGGTGCGGTCATTATTCTGGCGCGCTAAATCCTCTTGATTGATATGGTGCGATAGATCATCTATCTGCGATGGCTGGATGCTGGCTGTTAATGTCCGAATGAGGGCTGGCTCAATCATCAGCCTGGCTTCAAAAACCTCACTTGCCTGATTTTGATCAGGGCTAGCCACAAACGCCCCACGATTGGATTGTAGATCAATTATTCCTTGCGATGACAGCAACAATAAGGCGCGGCGGACATGCATTCTGCCAACCTCAAAAGTTTGGCATAACTTGCTTTCGCTGAGTTTGGTATTCGGCAATAAGCGCTGTTCAATCACAGCTTGGAAAATGCGCTCAACAATGCGCTTTTCAATGCTGTCTGTTTGCAGATTCAGATCAAATGCATTGATGTGATTGGTCTCTGGTTTCACTATTTGCCTCACTAAGCCACGGTCTTATTAAATTACATTAGATTATTATAATATAAAATGGTGAGATTTTCCAAGAAAATGTTTGAAAATATATCCAAAATTATTAATGAAAAATAAAATAATTGTTAACAATAATGCGTTTTAATGTATAGTTAGATTAGCCATTCCAACCTTCATAAAGGCGCTTATTCGATTGACAGGAAGCCAAATCTGGAAGCCAAAGCAGAAAGCTAAACCAGGAAGCCAAATCAGAAAGCTAGGGCAACTATCAACGGATGAAGCGAAACAGAAAAGAAAGGTGGCGATAATGATAAGCTATCGGATACTTATACTTGGGGCATCTTATGGATCACTACTGGCAACAAAATTAGCGTTGGCAGGGCATGAAGCAACAATGGTTTGTCTGCCGCAAGAGGTGGCGGCGTTCAATGACAAAGGTGCCGTTATTCGTATGCCAGTACGCGGTATTGATAGGCTGGTTGAGGTTAACTCAAATGCGCTCAAGGGGAAAGTTCAAGCCTGCTTGGCCGCAGATGCTGTGCCGGCTCATTTTGATATGGTGGTATTAGCCATGCAGGAGCCACAATATAGCAGCTCACCCGATATCATGGCACTGCTGAAACGGGTTGGGGTCTCAAAACGCCCATGTATGTCTATCATGAATATGCCGCCATTGCCTTATTTGTCGCGTATTCCGGGGCTCAATTCGGCGGCCTTTCGTAGTTGCTATGTATTGCCGCATATCTGGGATAATCTTGACTATAATCTGATGACGTTATGTAGCCCTGACCCACAAGCGTTCCGGCCGCCAGATGATGATGTCAATGTGCTTCAGGTGCGTTTGCCAACGAATTTTAAATCAGCACGATTTGTTGATGAACAGCATACGAAAATGTTAAAACAGCTTGAGCAATCTATTGAAGCCGCTCGCTTTGAAACCTTCGATAAAAACGTTATAGCCTTGCCCGTGAAGCTGAAAGTTCATCAATCGGTTTTCGTGCCATTGGCAAAATGGTCGATGCTGATGGCAGGGAATTATCGCTGTGTTCAGGCTGAAAATATGCGCTCCATCGAAGAAGCGGTGCATAGTGATCTCGCCGCCTCAGTAGGCGTTTATGAATGGGTCATTAATTTATGTCTGTCATTGGGCGGTGAGGCGGCTGATTTTGTCCCCTTTGATAAATATGCTAATGCCGCGCAATCACTGGTTAGTCCCTCATCAGCGGCGCGGGCGCTGGCAGCGGGGGCTAAGAATATCGAGCGTGTCGATAAATTGGTGCAATTGATCGGACAGAGCTTAGATATGCAGAATGATGAGATTGATGCATCGGTCGCGCTAGTTGATGCTTGGCTGGATAAAAATCGGCAGAAGGTATAAGCAGGGGTTATTTTTTCATAAATGCCTGGACAAAACTACCCACGGTTTTGGAGTCATCGGGGTTTAATTTGCATAACATGGAATTAGGACAAAACGCGCCTTTATCATTATAGATGGCAACAAACGTGTTCTGCGCGCCTTTATACACACACATTTGATCGCCTGCATTAATCTTCCGTTTGATTAATCGGCATTTTGTCATTTTGGGGTTATCTTTTTTGCCCTGCCAAATGCTCTGCATAATATTGAAGCCTAAGCCAAGCCCTGATTGTCTGGAATCTGCCAAAGCGATATTCGCATTAGAAAATACTAATATAATAAAAGATATAAAATATAATCTAAATAAAGACATAGATCGCTTTCGATTATTTAATGCGAAGGGCGTTAGTCTAATTTAAATTATATTAAAAATTTCTTCAGACTTAATTCTGATTTCGCCATTTGTAAAAATTTATCTTATATCTACATCAAAATTATCACAGAATTGTGAATATGCCCAATATAAATAGAAATAAATTTTTTAGTCTGTTAGGTTTCACGCATCACTTTAAGGTAGTTTCATTAAATATAGTAGTTGCGATAATGTGTGTTTGCTGTGAACAACCATCCATGAATAATAGCCATGCTTAATAGCCATGCTTAATAACATAACAAAGGGTAAACTATGTTGAAAAAACTTATCATTTTAGGCACCGTCCTTGCTGGCACCTTCCTTGCTGGCACCGTCCTTGTTGGCTTTTTTGCTGTTAACAGTAACGCTGTGGCAGGTGATTTAGAGGCTTCACTTAATCTAAAACAACAAGGTCAACCGGTGACGTCAAAGCGCTGGATGATCGCAGCCGCTAATCCCTATGCGGTTGAGGCAGGGGCGAATATCCTTGCCCAGGGCGGGACGGCCGCCGATGCCATGGTGGCGGCGCAAAGCGTTCTTGGATTGGTTGAACCGCAGAGTTCAGGCTTGGGTGGCGGCGCCTTTCTCATTTGGTATGATGCAGATAGCGGCAAGCTTACCTCTTTAGATGGCAGAGAAACCGCATCTCGCCATGTGACTCCGGATTTATTCCAAGATGAAAACGGTGAGCCGTTAAAGTTTTATGATGCGGTAGTCGGCGGCAAATCGGTTGGCGTGCCAGGCACACCTGCCTTAATGCAAGACGCTCATAAGCGCTGGGGGGGACTTGAATGGTCGGGGTTATTTGATGATGCTATCACCCTAGCAGAAGACGGTTTCATCGTATCGCCGCGATTATCAATGCTGGTTACTCGTGATCAGGAGCGGCTGTCTCGGTTTGATACAACAGCTCAGTATTTTTACCCTAACGGGATGCCCATTGAAGCAGGGCAAACGCTGAAAAATTCTGATTATGCCGACACCTTAAACAGTCTGGCATCTGATAAAGGCACATCTTTTTATCATGGCAATATTGCCGAAGGTATTGTTAATACTGTTCAGACAGCGGACGGCAATCCTGGCATGTTGGATCGGCATGATATGTCTGGATATATGGTTAAAGAAAGGCCGGTTGTCTGTGTTGAATATCGTGGCCATGATGTCTGCGGTATGGGGCCGCCGTCTTCTGGTGCCTTAACCGTAGGTCAGATTTTATTAATGCTGGAACGCTATGACTTATCGCAGATGGGGCCAGATGCCGTCGATGCGTGGCGGTTAATTGGTGATGCGTCACGCTTGGCCTTTGCCGATCGTGGGCGTTATATGGCGGATAGTGATTTTGTTCCGGTTCCGGTAAATGGCCTTATTAATCCTGATTATCTGCGCGCCCGTTCACAATTGCTTGATGGGCAAAATGCGCTTGAGGATGTTGCCCCTGGTGAACCTGTTTTTGATATTGCTGAGATATATGCTGATGATAACAGCCTGGAATTGCCGTCGACATCGCATATTTCTATCGTTGATCAATATGGCAATGCGTTATCCATGACGACAACAATTGAAAATGCCTTTGGCTCCAGATTGATGACAAACGGGTTTCTTCTCAATAATGAAATGACGGATTTTTCGTTTCGCTCGCATAAGGATGGGGTGCTTGTTGCAAACCGTGTTGAGCCCGGCAAACGGCCACGGTCGTCGATGTCACCAACAATTATTTTGAAAGACAGTAAGCCGCATTTGATCATTGGCTCCCCCGGCGGCAGCAGGATTATTGGCTATGTTGCGCAATCCATTATTGCCTTTATTGATTGGGATATGAATGTGCAAGAGGCGGTGTCGATGCCTCATCTTATCAATAGATTTGGCACATTTGACCTTGAGCAAGGCTCTGAAGCGGAAAGATTTTCAGAACCACTCTCCGCGCTGGGGTTCAAGGTTAATGTTCGGGGATTAACCTCTGGGCTGCATGCCATAGCGATAACCGAAACAGGTCTTGAAGGCGGCGCCGACCCCCGTCGCGAAGGGCTAGCAGTCGGCGACTAATCGCGGTATAACCATTATTCGTGGCATTTGAGTGAAAGGATTTTGGTGTTAGTTCGTATTTTTTATTATTTGGCAAACCTGTTCAGAATCCTTCCAAAAACCAAAAGATTAAAATTGTTAGACATGAATGCCACGTTTTTTGTTCCTATCAATAATCATTATATTTGTGATGATCTGATTGATATTTCAAAGCAAAACAGAGAGCCCGAATTATATCAGTGGCTCAATGATTTGGATGACGGGTCAATTTTGTTTGATGTCGGAACAAGCTATGGACAGGAAGCGTCGCTTGTATCATCCTTGACCCATAAAAATCTTCGTGTCTTTGGCTTTGATTGCAGCCTCTATCAAAGCCATTTTTGTGCCTTAAATAGACGCCTTAATCATGACCGCTTTAAATTTACATTTGCAGCAGTTGGGGCAAAATCAGGTGAGTTGATCACCATCGAAGCTAATTCTGACACCCATATCCCATTATTACATAAGAAAAATGTAACTTATGAATATGAAGTTATGACACTGGCATTAGACGATTTTGCAGAGGCAAATAAGATCATGCCAACGCATATAAAAATTGATGTAGATGGGGCAGAACATGATGTCTTGATCGGCGCTTCCAAGATTCTGCAATCGCCCTCAATCAAAGACGTTTTTATTGAAATTGATCATCATAATCTTGGCGTCATTGATGTCTTGAAATCACATGGTTTCAAAATCAAATGGCAATTAGAAAAAGCCCAAAATACGGATGTTCTGTTTTCAAAAGAAATATAATATGGTTTTGTCTAAATTATCTTTAGGTTGAATACATAAGCGTTTTTTCACCACTAAATGTCACTGTCTTTGGTGACAGGGTTCGGGTGAATTTTTGGATATGTTCCTCAATTAATTTTTCGACTTGCTTCTGTGTTTTTTCATCAGGAAAGAACCAGATTACTGTCGATACATGAGGTGTTTGTTTATTACGGAAAGCCGAAAAGGTAACGCCTTGTGTTTTCTCCAGGAGAGATGGCCATCGCGTTTCTAAAAGAGATTCGAATAAATCGCATTCTTCGGTTGACGGGAATGTCCGAATGAAAATTTTGGTTATCATTTTAAACCTCTTTTATAAAGCACCGCTTGCGTCAGCATTACATCTAGGCATCAATTAAGCAAGTCTTGATAGCCATATGCCTAACGTAAATGGTCTTGGCTTAACTTTTCTAAAAACGCTTCCATTGCTAAACTATTTTTATTCTGGAGCGGTTCAAGAAACTGAATTATGTCAGAGTTAAACATATCATGTTCGGATGTCCAGGCCGCCATGGCGACCATAATTGGCACCAGGTCAATGCCGGCTTGTGTCAGGCAATATATTTTGCGCTGGGCATGTGACGCATCACTTTCAAAACTAAGCAGGCCAATATCGACCATCCGTTTGAGCCGCTTCGCCAAAGTGGATGACTGGATATTTTCATGATTGGTTGAAATGATGTCACGGAACGTTCTTTTGCCAAAGAACGCGATATCCCGCAGAACAATAACCGACCATTGGTCTGCCAGCACAGCAGAGGCAGCAGCGATCGGGCATTTGGTGTCGCTGCGGTTCAAGATGATATTGTTGTTAAAATCGTCCATACAAAAAACTACCTAAAAGCAAGACTGCCAAAACCATATCTAAAATCGAACCAGTATCAATTTAGAGTTGGTAAATATGTCCTTCATAATAAAAGCTTAATATTAATATTTCAATATACCAAATAGATGCTCAACCATGTTTTTAGAGTGAGATGTGTTTAAGCTAATATTTTATAGGGGGGGGGTTATTATATGATTACATCGATACTGAAATTTGAGATTAGCAATTCTTTTGCAGAATGGGAAAAGGCGTTTTATAACCACCAGCCGATTGCACGAAAAGCGGGAATCTTTGCGCTCTATCATGGGCATGAGCCAGATAACGAACAAAAAATCTGTGTGGTTATGAATGTGTTAAGCGAAGAGCATATGCAGAATTTTATGGAAACGCATGGAGCGTCAATAGCAGCATCTGGTCATATTTTAGAAACGACCATTTCTGAGCTTTATGTGAATTAATATACCAATAACACATTTTTATATGGAGAATAATAATGGGCTTTAACGTTGGTAACACCGCCTTTGCTTTCATGATGCGCGTGCCGGATAGCGATGAGGCAGCAGTTGATGAATTGATTGCATCGCATGCAAGCTGGATGTCTGAAACGCATTCACTGGAGGATGAAAGCGGCAAGCTCCACACCCTTGAATACTATGTTACAAAAGCCCCTGAATTGAACGATATGATGGACCCATCAAAGGGGTCGACAGGACATGTTGTTTATAATGTCAGCGAGGTACATATTGATGACGAGCATTTTGGAAAGCATGTCGAGTTAGGCCAGAGCTGGTCGCGTATTGGTGAGTTTTTCGGGTTGTTTGAGAAGTATTCGCCTCTGGTCACAATGGGCGGCAGAGTCGTTCAGAAACTATAATTCCCAAGTTTATAAACTGAGTAACTGAAACTTAAATGAGAGAGGAGAACATTATGTTTATGACGGCATCACATTGGTCAATTGATCAGGTTACTGACAGTATGGTTGCTGAGGCTGAAGCTAAATTCATGCCGATGATTATGGATACGGGCGCAACCCATGCCTATATGGTTCAGACTGGTGACGACAGCATGATGGTTGTTGTTCAATTTCCTGATGCAGAGACTGGTCAAGCGGCACTTCCCAAAATTGGCTCAATTCGGGAAATGGCAGCCGAGCAATTTGGCATGACTTTGCAAAATGCGGTTGCTGGAGTTGTGAGGGCGCAACGCTAGGCAAAGCGCCGCAAAACCCCTTCGCGCTGACATAATGGAAAGACATGAATATGGAATTATACGAAAAATACAGCAAATCTATGAAAGAAAGAGATGTTGGTGCGTATGTCGCATTGCTCCATGATGATTGTATTATAGTTTCGCACAAATCTGGCGATAGATACTCTAAAGATGAGTGGGTGCCAATGGTTACGGGAATAATGGCGAATGAAAAGTTTATTCAAGAGTCTTCACGCTGCGTCTATGAAAATGATGACATTATGATTGAACATAGTTTCATGTCTTATCCAGATGATAGCAGAGAAGCGGTCATGATGATTGCCATGAAAAAAGATGGGCAGATCATCCATGTGGAAACGGGTGCTACCACATTATTATAATCACCCAAACATTAGTTCAAAATGAAGCTTGTCAGGAGAGTAATATGAATATGTTAGAAGCAAAAAACTTTGCAACAGATGCAGATGAAGTGTCAACACCCAACAATGCCAGGGTAGAAATAGTTAATGTCTTAGGCCAGCGGGTCATGAAACTGACGATCCAGCCTGGCTGGAAATGGTCAAATGACATCAAGCCGGTTGTCGGAACAGATAGCTGTCAGGCCAAGCATGTTGGCGTTATTGTCGAAGGCACGATTACATGCGTCCACAATGATGGTAGTGAGATTACCTACACCGCTGGTGATGCCTATGCGATTGAGCCGGGGCATGATGCGTGGGTCGTTGGTGACCAAGTCGCTGTTGCGTATGAGTTTCATGGTGCGTGGGGTGAGTAACCGCAAGTCTTAACGGCGAGTATTCTCAATAGATATCTTGTCACAAATATATGTCCAATAGAGTTTGAGACGTTTCAATATTTCTCAGGTCTGGCAGGGTTTGAATTGCATTAGGAAGGTGTAGTCGTGATGAATGTATTTTTTCACGGAACAATTAGTGCTGGCTTTGAAGTCTTAAAAACCAGGATCGAAGACCATATGGCTGGCGAGATGGGCAAATGGGTTAGCGAATACAGGTTGGCTGATCTTGGTGACGGTGAAGTCATGTGCGCCATGAATGTGACTGATATGGAGTCATTTGGAAGCTTGATAAGTTCCCCCGAAGAAGCTCAGTGGGACATTGATAATGGGGCAAAGTACAAATCATATATGATGGAAGAAATGCAAGACGGGTAATGGCTTCATTAGGCGCCAATCAACATCATTTTTGAGCTTGCCCAAGCACACCTAAGCACATCTAAGCACATCTAAACACAGCGATACAAAGAGAGGGTTTTAGCTATCTAGAACCCTCTTTTTAATGAATTAATGGTATTGTATGATTTCTTAAACAAAGTGAAATAATACTGTAACGACAGAAGTGAATATTGTTTCTCTTAACCGTGGAGCAAACAATGACTATATATTTCGATTTTAAGGTTGCAATTATTGCAACAAGCCTGGCTCTTTCAACGTCCTTTATGACTGCCTTTTCGGCGCAAGCCATGGAAATGAAAGAGATTGGAAACTTCAAGATTGGCGAGGGTGAAGGTTACGCAGAAATGTTGCGTTACCATGCCGAGTCCATGAGCTTGATGGTAACAGCATCTGAAACTGGCACCATTGAAAGACTGTCTATTCAAACGGTCTCTAACATCTCAAAAATGGCCGCTATCGACTTATCTGGCGGCGATGTGACGGCGGTTGCGACTCATGGGTCTATGGTTGCGGCCTCAATCAAAGCTGATGCTGCTGATGCCGATGGTATGGTGAAATTATTTGATGTTAGTGGCGCCGAAATTGCCAGTTTTGCAACTGGACCGCTCCCCGATAATGTCGCTTTCTCCCCTGATGGCCGCTATATCTTGACAGCAAATGAGGGTGAGCCATCAGATGATTACAGCGTCGACCCTGACGGTAGCTTTACCCTGATTGATCTAAAATCTGGGCCAGATAGCGCCATTGTCACTGAAATCAGTTTAGCCGGTTTTACAGCACCTATTGGCGGCAGAATAGTTAAGCCAGACGCAAGCTTTGCAGCAGATGCAGAGCCTGAATATGTTGCTTTTGATGCCAGTGGCAAGACAGCATATGTGACGTTGCAGGAGAATAATTCCATCGCGGTTATTGATATTGAAAATGCAAAAGTTGCGACTATTGTTGGCTTGGGCGTGAAGAATGTGTCACGCACCAGCCATGATATGTCAAACAAGGATAACGCTATCAATATGAAACGCTGGCCTGTCTTAATGATGTATCAGCCTGATGCGATTTCTACCTATGACGTTAATGGAGCGACCTATCTGGTTACGGCTAATGAGGGTGATGCCAAAGACTATGACGGATTTTCTGAGGAAACGCGGGTGGCTAAATTAACCCTTGATCAAACGATGTTCCCCAATGCTGACACTCTCCAAAAGCCAGAGAATCTTGGCCGCCTGAAAACAACCACGACCATGGGTGATACCGATGGCGATGGTGACCATGATTTGATTTATGCTTATGGTGGGCGGTCATTTTCAATCTGGAGCGCCGACGGAACTCTAATTTTCGATAGCGGAAATGCGTTTGAGAACATCATTGCAAGCCGCTCACCTGACGTCTTTAATGCTAATGGTGGCAAGGCTGAGTTCGATGACCGTTCGGATGATAAAGGCCCTGAGCCGGAAGCGCTAGCCTTGGGTGAGATTGACGGCAGAACATATGCCTTTATTGGAATGGAGCGCAATAATGCTATTTTTGCTTATGATATCACCCTGCCGTCAGACCCGCATATGGTTGGATATATGATGCCGTCTGAGATGCATAATTCACCTGAAGGTCTTGAGTTTATATCAGCGAAAGACAGTCCAACTGGCAAGCCCTTGCTTGCGGTTGCGTTTGAAGTCACAGGAACGGTCGCGTTGTATGAGGTTCAAGAATAAGTAAATCAAGTTAGGTGAGGGCGGATGAATTTCGCCCTCCATCCTCCCCCCTCCAAGCAAGCTTCAATACGGCTCTTGCTGGCTCAACAGGCAAAAATATTAGGCATTATTTTTGAAAATACCGTTTAAATTGTTATCTAAACCCTATATTAAAAACAATACTCGCATTAACCAAAGAGGTTAATAGTTAAGGTTTTATAATGGTTTTTCCCGCCTATAATAACATGCCTGGCCCTGCTGCAACTCATGCGACAAAGTTCACATCCGCTATTACCCGTTCCCCTGCTGCCTCTGCTGTCAATGGTTTGCGCGCGCATGATATGGGTGAGGTGGAGATGGATTTACTATTAGCCCAGCATCATGATTATATCACAGCGTTACAACAGGCTGGTGCAAGCGTGACCGAATTATCGGCTTTGGCTGATTTTCCAGATGCACAATTTGTGGAAGATACAGCGCTCTGCCTTCCTGGCCTTGCTGTGATGATGCGTCCGGGTGCGGAAACCCGGCGGGGTGAGGTTTCCCCTATGCGAGAGGCGCTGTCAGAGATATTTGATCATATTGCCGATATTAATGATGGATATATAGAAGCTGGTGACATCCTTACCACCCCATCAGAGGTTCTGGTTGGTCTATCAGCGCGCACAGATGAAACTGGCGCAAAGCAATTGCTTTCCATTCTTGATGAATATGGTTTCAATATGAGAGTGCTAAAAACACCGCCTGATGTCTTACATTTTAAGACGGATTGTAGTCTGATTGATGATCATTGTATTCTAGCCACGGAGCGGCTGGCATCTAGTGGCTGTTTTGATGGATATGAAGTCTTATTGGTGCCATCAGGGGAAGAACCTGCGGCTAATATGATACGCTATAATGACCATATCATCATGCCTGCGGGCTTTCCTGAGACGGAAGCCATGTTGAAGGCTAAGGGGTTTACAATACTGACCGTGGGAAACAGTGAATGCGCCAAAATAGATGGCGGCATGTCCTGCTTATCACTCCGATTTTAAGGACTGCTATTCATGGCTGGCAAGAAGCCCTGTCACTGACTAGCGGTAACCCCAATATCAATCTTCACTAAAGGCTATGCTGACTAGCTTGATTGCATAGCCATAAAGGATGGTGAGCATGGCGACGGCTAAAGCTGGCCCCATCTTTTCCACATCACCCCAGACCATAAAGCGGTTGCCAGTGATCGCAATTAAACCCACAAGGCTGCCTAACCAGCCGAAATAAACAGCGCCCTGAGCAAAGTTTTTAGTATGATTGCTGGGGTTATTCTTCATCACCAAGAAACCTGACGCCCCGCCAAGAACAAATAACGCGGCATTAATATCAATAAACAAATGAACCCCAATTTGTAATACTGCCCCAAGAATGATGGCAAAGCATATGGCTAGTCCTAAAAATCTCATTCCCCTAAATCCCTTCTTAACGGTCTGGCGGTAATGGTATGATGTGGCGGTTTGATGTGGCGGTCAGTCTCAATATACGCCAGAAGCAGCTCTGTCATTAGATGAAAGCATGAAATCATGGAAAATATGATAGGATGATAACATGATAAAGATCGTCATCATCGTAATCCTGGCTTTTGCCGTCATATTGCTGGCAATGCGCGTGCTGCCAGCACTGCGTTCCTCGGCGCAACGGCTACTGCAAAATCCATTTATGCGGTCAATCCTTTTTAGAGGCTTGTGGCGGTTGCTCAGGTTGTTGTTATTTAGGCGCTGAATAGCATCATTCATCCTCGGGAATGACGAGTTTTTTATCTTCTATATTATGCGAGGTAATATAGCGTTGCATTTCATTTGCCAGAGTAATAATGACATCATCAGCACCAGCTTTTGAAAGAAGCTCGTGAATATCATCCGCGCTCTCAGCTTCCCAATGACAAAAGAAAAACTCGTCTTTTCCAGCCCAATGCTGAAGCACTCTGGCTTTATCACTTTGGTAAAATTCGAAAAAATCTCTATCTGTGGACTCTCTTAATTCGTTAACTACATTTTCTTTTGCATCACCTGATAGATAACTATGCGTACACATAAAGTGTTTCATCTCAGACCCTTCTCCCATTTTCAAAATAGTGACATATATTCATCTCATAATTTAGATTATTATAATCTGAGCAAAGGCAGAGAAAACTGTCAATGCAGAATGTCACTAGAAAATTTGAGGGAAAGGTTGTGATTGGTAACGTGGAAAACGACTTGATCGCTTCCACATAAACCGACTTATCTTGTTGCTTAAATAAATCTAACTCGCCATGATCAGTTATTTTGCGGCATGATTAATGGCGGCAAGCTCTTGCGTATAATGCATTGGGCAAACCAATCATTCTGACTGCCCGGAACTTATTTTCCAAAAAATTCTGGTTTGCGTCTTGCCGTTTCAAAAGTTATGGCCGTTATAAATATTCCCGCTATTAAAATTGCATGAATAATTGCGCTGACACCAAACACCAAAATTGAACCCATCCACATAGAAAACACAATACACCACATCCATGCAAGAAGTTGCATAACTAAGTGTGCTACGGATTTATCATTGATATTTGATAATGGGTTAAACCTACTATTCATAACTAATTGATATATATTTTTTAGCATAACACATCTCCTATAATTAGGACGTAGTACTTTTTTATTGAAAAACAATGAATTGTTAAATCTGCCTGTAAACATGCCTGCAATGGCTCTGAGGGTTGCATAGAAATTTTCGGCTAATGGAATAAGCAGGCGCATGAATATTGCTATTCGTTTGTATATTAGTTTTAATCACAATACGGTTTTACTCTATTTTACTCTTTCAAATGCAATGAATACTGCAAATCGCATTTGTAAGAGTGGTTCTGTATAGAGGAATATGGTGTTTAGTCAGGTTGCTAATATTAAGGAGGCAGGCAAATGAATATATATCGTGGTGGATGTTCTTGTGGTGACGTGAGATACCACATCACTAAAGAACCAATATTTACTCAGGCTTGTCACTGCAGGCTATGCCAGAAGCAAACAGCATCCGCATTTATCGTAAGAACAATGATTGAGACATCTCATTTTCATTTGGATAGTGGAGAATTAATACGTTTGCATGGAGCAACTGGAAGTGGCAGAGGCCAAGAGGTTTATCGTTGCATAAACTGCAAAGTTCAAATCTACAGCATTTTTAACAATAGTGATGTCATGACCTTCATTAAGACGGCAACTCTTGATGAACCCGACCGTTTTCCTCCACAAGCCCATATTTTTACCAAGAGCAAACTAAATTGGGTCAATTTAGACGGAAGTACCCCTTGTTTTGATGAGTTTTACAATAAAGAAGAACTACTTTCGGAAGAGAGTTTGGCGAGAAGACAAGCTATTGGCTGGTGAGTTACAAGGAGATGCAGATTGGGTGCTGGTAAACTTCAGTAACAAACACCGCTAATGCCTTAGACAGGCAAATGCCCATACCCGTGACTAATGCAATTGAAGGCATAGACAACGGACAAGTGGTTAACAGTGATATAGCAGAAATGTGTGTTTAGCTGAGAATAAAAGCGATTGAGAGCATGTTTATGTGGCATTGGTGCATGGTATGCGCCAGCTGGGATAGATTTGGAAAAATTTGAAAAATGGCTGCCATTCAAAGGGTAAATGGCGCGCCCGGGAAGATTCGAACTCCCGACCTTTTGATTCGTAGTCAAATGCTCTATCCAGCTGAGCTACGGGCGCATGAGAACTTTCATAAAAGGTTTTTGGCGAGAACGCAAGCCCCTATAAGTCGTATCCGCCCATGCCATGCCAAAGCTATCGTGACAAGCCAAACATAATTCAGTAAACTCCCTCGGTATTTGACATAGTACCCTTGAGGAGCCAAGCCAATGAGCAGATTGCCACCGGAAAAGTCATTTCCTGTTTCATGGGAAGAATTACACCGGACGTCAAAAGCGCTAGCTTGGCGATTGCTCGATATGAAGCCATTCAAAGGCATTGTTGCGGTCACTCGTGGCGGCCTGGTGCCTGCCGCAATTGTCGCAAGAGAGCTGGATTTGCGGCTCATTGAAACGGCTTGTATCGCCTCATATGATGACAACGAACAAGGCCAGTTGACGATGATTAAATCGCCAAGTGAGGCTGGTGACGGCGATGGCTGGCTGATTGTTGATGATCTCGTGGATACAGGGGAAACAGCAAAAGCCTTGCGCCAGCAGTTGCCGAAAGCCCATTTTGCCACCGCCTATGCGAAACCAGCTGGCCGGCCATTGGTGGATACATTCGTCACTGAGGTGAGCCAAGATACCTGGATTTTCTTTCCCTGGGATATGGAACCGCAACCGATACAGCCTATTGCCGGTCAGCGGCCGCGCTAAACCACCAACGTGTTTTGATCTCATCCTTAATCACCTGATACGGTAAGCGAAGCCTGAACTCGGTGCCGCTTTGGGATGTTCGTGACAAGCGCAAATCACCATTATGAGCATAAGCAATATCACGGGCAATAGATAACCCCAGACCAGTAGCCCCACGGCGGCTGCTTTGAAACGGTTTGAACAGATTGGCCTGTGCGGCTGCATCTAACAATGGGCCATTATCAGCGATATCAATCACGGTACTGCGGCCAGTTCGCCAAACGTTGATGGTAATCATGGTCGCAGTCGCCTTTTTTGCATTATCCAATAAATTAAAAATCAGCCTGAAGAACTGATTTTTATCAACATACAGCTCATCGGGGCCATCATATTGGATATCCAAATCAAGCTGACGGCGGCACTCATCAATCAAGTTCTGCATAGGCATTTGCTCAATGCTCAGATTATCCGGTGTACTAATATAGTTTAGTAATTGCTGGCATAAGATGATGGCACGCTCAATGGCACCATTAACCAAAGGCGCTGCTCGCGCCACTTTAGGGTCTTTACTATCGGTTAATTGATCAGAGACCAAGACGGCTGATGCGAGCACATTCCGCATATCATGATTGATTTTTGCCACCGCATCGCCTAAGACCGCCATTTTTTCACGCTGGCTAAGCTCATATTGTGTGCGATGCTGAAGGCTGACAACAGCGCTATAAGCTTCGTCAATGATGCTGTCATCACTATTTTGCCATTCGGGTGCTGCATCAAAGGGTGACTTTGCAAAATTGGTGACGCTCTCAATTAATCGTTTAAGCGGCCTTACCACGCGCCATTCCACGACAATACCAAAGGGCAAGCTGACCAACAGAACCAATGCAAATACCAAAAATGCAATTCGAGAAAAATAAGCACGGATAGAAGGGGTGATGAGATTTGGCGGTGATATCAGCGTTACCACGCCAATCTCAGCAATATTGCCGCCCAGCTTGATTAGTTTTTCATCATCAGCACATAACTCCTCAAGCGTAAAATCCATGGCGTAAGGCGCCGTTTGCCAGCCCATAAGTCCATTAAATGTCACACTAATGCTGGTGCTGGATTGATGCTCAGGTATCGGGATTGAATCATAATGATTATAATAAGCTTTGACCGGCTGACCATTACGATCTGTTAATGTAATGCGCGGCCTATCAGGGGTTGGGATAATTTCACTTACTAACCCTGGCTCACTAACTAACCCTGGATCACTTACTAACCCTGGATCACTGGCCTGATCAGCCTGAAGCATAACCACTTGATGCAAATATAACTGACGTCTTGACTCTTTGAGCATCTCATCATGATGAAATTGTGTCAGTGAAGGGATCAGAAGCAGCATTTTTGCGATCAGAATGATAGCAATTATGATGATAATTAGTTGCCAAGATAGTCTATTCACAGCCATGTCCTAAACATACTGACAATGCAATTATGAAGTCTGTGTAGCTAATTTATCACTATTTTCTAATATTTGTAAAATGAAACACCTCATGATCATCCCATAATCATCCCATAATCAACCCATAATCATTCCAGACGATTGAGTTTTTTGTTATGATTGATTGACTTTAAGAGGAAAGTTGTCTAAAACCCCGTTACTTTAACATCTTTAAGTGGAGCGGCCGTTATGAAACGGACTTTTCAACCAAGCAATCTGGTTCGCAAACGGCGTCATGGGTTTCGCTCACGGATGGCTACTGTTGGTGGTCGTCGTGTGATCAACTCTCGTCGTAGCAAGGGACGCAAGCGCCTTAGCGCCTGAAGCCTTTGATGACGGGGCTAGAATCTATCCCCAAACGCCGTGATTTTGTACTTGCCTCAAGCAATGGGCATCGCTTAGCGGTTCCCGGCCTGGTCCTGCAAATGCGAGACCGTGGCGATCAGGACAAAGCAAGGCTTGGGATTACTGCCAGTAAAAAAATAGGGAACGCGGTTGCCCGTAACCGTGCCAAGCGGCGCCTGCGGGCGCTGGCAAGCGAGTGTCTTTCTTATCAAAGCCGCCAAGGACATGACTATGTGCTTATCGCAAGATACAATACCAACAGCCTGTCATGGCTAGAGCTTACGCATGGCTTGAACAAAGCTCTGGCCAAACTTGATCAATGTCATACGTCCCTTGCTGATGCTGATACTGATGCTAATACTGGTGCTAAAAGGCTTGGCAGGGATAATGCGAAAACAGCATCTAAATCTTCCAAACAGGCCAAGCAAAATGAGACAGGCTCATGATATCAATCTTGCTTCGTTTGCTTGCTTTGGTGCAACAGGCTTTCATGTGGCTTGTTCTGGCACCAATTTATGTCTATCGCTTCACTTTATCCCCTCTCATCGGCCGAGATTGTCGTTTTTTACCGACATGTTCGCAATATACCATTGAGGCCATCCGTACCCATGGTGTATGGTCAGGTAGTTTGATGGGTATTCGGCGTATTGGCCGTTGTCATCCTTGGGGTGGTGGTGGTCATGATCCAGTGCCTCCTCGCAATACA
>MDTB01012269.1_pt1 | contig 17347 bp, 14 predicted proteins | sample 811161 | NCBI WGS metagenome assembly MDTB01 (sample SAMN05326650, study PRJNA326480) | marine metagenome | isolation source: seawater | place: Mediterranean Sea | collected 2009
AGGATCACCGAAGCGACGCTCTGCTAACATGTCTTCGAGAACTTCTATGACTGTCATTGATCACCTCTGTATAACACATCCGGGTAAGTTAGTACGGGCTCTACTGGCTCCCATGTACCGTCACTACCCGGCGCCCAAGAAAAACAACTCTTTCGTCCAGTGTGACAAGCTACTCCTTCCTGCAGGACATCCAAAAGGATCGCATCCCTATCACAATCGATCCGCACATCGATTAACTCCTGTGTTTGTCCTGATGTCTCTCCTTTCCGCCAGAGCGCTTTACGAGACCGTGAGTAGTAGACCACATTTCCCGTCTCTAAAGTTTGATCCAGCGCTTCACGGTTCATCCAAGCAACCATTAGAATAGTTTTCGTGATGTGATCTTGAGCGACCGCGCATATAAATCCATCGGTACTGAAGCAAACATCATCGAGAAGCCGACTTCTGCGATTTTTTTCTTTGATTTCCATTGTTATCGCCTTACCAAGAGCACTAGTGACAATACAGCAATCATCAGAGGCCAATACATTGCTAACCAATCGTGATCAAAATTCAATGCTGATCCCGAAAGGATGAGACCGAATACACCGAGTATGGTGCTAACATATCTTGACAGTCGTCGCTTCTTTGCTTCTCCTGCGATACGCGATAGCGACTCTGCTTGTTGCGTTTGGATTGCCTCGAGACGTTCCAATCTCTCGGGCGCTGACAAAACAGTGTTTGTAAGTGCGGGGAATTGAACAGCCCATCGAGATATATTTCTTTTGGCATATTCTGCAATTCCACGTGCACCTAGACGCTCCTTTACCCAACGATCGAGGAATGGCTTCCCGGTTTTCCAGAGATCAAGTTCTGGATACAGCTCACGACCAAGGCCCTCGACGTTCAGAAGCGTTTTCTGTAACAAAATAAGCTGTGGTTGCACTTCCATCTGGAATCGTCTGGCAACCTCAAACAAGCGAATCAATAAGATTCCAAAGCTGATTTCACCTAAAGGTTTTTGGAAAATCGGCTCACAAACCGTTCGGATAGCACTCTCGAATTCACCGATATTGGTATCCTTCGGCACCCATCCTGACTCGACATGGAGTTCTGCAACGGCACGGTAGTCTCGGTCAAAAAAGGCAATCAGATTCTGCGCAAGATATGCCTGTGACGTTGGATCCAGTGTTCCCACGATACCAAAATCAACCGCTTTATAAACCGGGCTCTCTGGATCTGAGATATCTACGAATACATTTCCAGGGTGCATATCAGCATGAAAGAAGCTGTGATCAAAGACCTGTGTAAAGAAGATCTCAACCCCGCGCTCTGCCAATCTCTCCATATTTACTTTCTTGTCTTTGAATATGTCAATCCGTGAAATCGGTGTCCCGTAGACTCGCTCTTCAACCATGACATTACGGCGCGTGTAATCCCAGTATATGTTGGGTACATAGCAGATCGGCGAGTCTATAAAGTTTCGTCGGATTAGAGCTGTATTGGCGGCTTCGCGCATCAGATCGAGCTCGTCTAGGATGGTCATGCGGTAGTCTGATAAGACTTGAACGAGCTTAAGGCGCTTTCCGTCAATGAAATTCTTCTCAATAAACTTCGCAATCGTCATCATAAGTTTGAGGTCTTCTTCGATGACTTTTTCAATACCCGGACGAATCACCTTGACAATAACTTTCTCGCCCGTCTTCAGTTGCGCTGCATGAACCTGAGCGACGGATGCGGATGCCATAACCTCTGACGAAAATTCACTGAAGATTTCGTCAATCGAGCAATCAAGCTCAGTTTCGATCATAGACCTTGACACTTTTTCGGAGAATGGTTTTACTCGATCTTGGAGCTCAGCTAGCGGGCCAGCAATATCTGGCGGGAGCAGGTCTCGACGTGTAGACAGCATCTGGCCAAATTTTACGAACACAGGCCCCAGCGTCTGAAACGCATCTCTTAAACGCTCGCCACGGCTACGCTTATCACGTACCGACGGGGTGCACCATGCCAACGCTTTTAAAAAACGACGCTTAGGCTGAGGCAATAATTCGTCAATTCGCTCTGAGAACAAAACTCGAAGAATTTTTAGTAGGCGGAATGAGCTACCCATGTTGACCCTCAATGCGTTTTAAGCGTGCTTCCAGCCGGTCAATTTTTCGTTTCAGCGAGGTTGCTCTTTTTTCCGTATCCAAAAACAAGTCCGAGGTGATCAGAGTACTTTGTTCAGACCGCAAAAATTCATGGGTTTGCCTTTTAAGCGATGCTCGGCTCGTTAACCATTGCGCACGGGCTGTCCGTAATGTTTTGATCAGTAGATTAGCTGGAACGGGCCCTAGCGCTCTTGTAGCCGCATCCTCCCAATCTAGATCCATGTCCTGAAAAGTTTTCTGCATGGTTTGAAGGACGCCCACGCTACCGCGGATATCGAGACCTTCAAAAATTAGAGGCGCATTAGGTTGTGTAAGTGCCTTGGCCGTTTCGATAAGGCTTCCAAGAGTTCCAGATAGCTCCACATCTGCACTTTGCTGTGGTTCTGTGGCTAGCCACCAGCGTTCTTCTCCACAACTGATCCAAATATCAAGATCGAGATCAGTAATTCTTACTTTCAAAACCTTACCAACCATGGGTGCCAGTCGTTCGGGCCGAATATCTGCTGCATGCATACCTGCAGAAATCACTTTTTCAGAAGCGGCAACGAGGCCCGCAATGATGAGGCGTGGAATCATGCTTTTACCCCGGTATGAATCGCGACAATGCCTCCGGTTAAATTTGTGTAAGTAACAGACCCAAAATCGGCTTCTCTCATCATTTCTGCAAGCGTATCTTGATCGGGGTGTTTTCGAATTGATTCGGCCAAGTATTGATATGATTCTTTGTCCTGCGCGACAAAATGGCCCATTGCTGGGAGCACCGAAAAACTGTAGATGTCGTAAATTTGAGAGAGTGATGAGGAGACTGGTTTTGAAAATTCGAGAACCAATGCTTTGCCAGTTGGCTTTAGAATCCGATGCATCTCGCGGAGGGCTGCATCTTTATCAGTGACATTTCGAAGACCGAATCCGATCGTCACTCTATCAAATGCTTCATTCGGATATGGCAGTGTTTCTGCGTCACATTGGCACCAACTCAGACCCTTCAGCTCTCCATTATCGATACATTTGTTCCTACCGACGTGGAGCATCCGTTCATTGATATCGGTCATGACGACATGGCCTTCAGAGCCAGCTCGGCGCGACATTCCACGCGCTAAATCACCAGTACCTGACGCCAAATCAAGAATCTGCATTCCAGGTCGAATTGCGATTGTCTCGATGGCTACGCGCTTCCACATGCGATGAAGGCCAGCAGACATTAAGTCATTCATCAGATCGTAACGCGTCGCAACGCTATTGAAGACTTTCCGAACGCGATATGTCTTTTCCTTAATGGGGACTTCTTTGAATCCGAAATGTGTGGTTTTTTTCATATCACCTCATAGGATGAACTGTGACAAATCTTCATCTTGACTAAGTTCTGTCAGGCGCGACTCGACATAGTTTCGGTCGATTGTGACTGGTTCAGTGGCTATTTGCCCAGTTTGGAATAACAAATCCTCTAGAACCCGCTCAACCAGAGTATGCAAACGCCTAGCCCCTATATTCTCGGTCTTCTCGTTCACGCGAGCGGCAATTTCTGCGATCGCGTCAATACTGCTATCTGCGAATTCAATAGTAATACCGTCCGTTTGCAGTAGTGCTTTGTACTGCGTCACAAGAGAATGATCTGGCTCAGTGAGAATGCGGGCGAAGTCATCAGGCTTCAGTGCATCGAGTTCAACACGGATAGGCAGCCGACCCTGCAATTCCGGAACAAGATCTGATGGCTTTGACAAATGAAATGCCCCAGAGGCGATAAACAAAATGTGATCGGTTTTGACAGATCCAAATTTGGTTTGCACTGTTGTACCTTCGATCAAGGGAAGCAGGTCACGTTGAACGCCTTCGCGACTAATATCTGCACCTTGGGTGTTTTCACGGCGACATACCTTATCAATCTCATCTAAAAAGACGATGCCGCGGCCTTCAACGTTGGCTATAGCCGTTGACTTGACATCATCCTCAGAGATTAAGCGGGCCGCTTCCTCATCAACGATAATCTTGAATGCGTCCTGTATTAGCAGTTTCCGTCGTTTCGTATTGTCCTGACCGAATTTGGAAAACATGTCTTGCAGTTGGCTTGCCATGTCTTCCATACCTGGAGGTGTTAAGATATCAACGCCTATGGCTGATGCTCTAACATCGATTTCAATTTCTTTATTATCCAACTCACCTTCTCGTAATTTCTTTCGAAAGACCTGACGAGCGCCACTGTTATCAGATTGAATTGGCTGATCGCCTCTCGGGGGCGGAAGTAAAATGTCGAGGATCCGCTCCTCGGCACGATCTTCCGCCCGATCACGGACATTAACCAAAAGACGTTCGCGTTCATCTTTAATCGCAACGCCTGTGAGATCACGAATAATTGATTCAACATCGCGGCCCACGTAGCCGACTTCGGTGAATTTTGTTGCTTCGATCTTAATAAATGGAGCCTCAGCAAGCCGGGCTAGACGTCTCGCTATTTCGGTTTTACCTACACCAGTAGGGCCAATCATCAGGATATTTTTTGGTGTGACTTCTTTGGCTAATTCTGATGAGAGCTGCATGCGACGCCAACGGTTGCGCAAGGCAATTGCTACAGCACGTTTGGCATCAGCTTGACCAATAATGTGCCGATCAAGCTGCGATACGATTTCTTGTGGTGAAAGGTCAGTCATGGGTTGTATTCAGTTCATCGATAGTAAAATTACTATTTGTATATATGCAAATCTCGCCAGCGGCTTTCAGTGCCTCTTCGATAATCGCACGTGCCGGAAGTTTAGTATTTCGGAGAAGCGCAAGCGCTGCGGCTTGCGCAAATGGCCCTCCCGATCCGACGGCAATAATTCCATTTTCTGGCTCCATGACATCTCCGTTGCCGGTGATGATCAGAGATGTTTCGGTATCTGCAACCGCTAGAATTGCCTCTAGTCTTCGCAATATGCGGTCTTGTCGCCAGTCTTTTGCCAGTTCCACCGCTGCTCTAGTTAGATTGCCTTGATGCTTTTCAAGCTTTGCATCAAAGCGTTCAAATAGAGTGAAGGCATCGGCAGTGCCGCCAGCAAAACCAGCAAGAACCTGATTGTGATAAAGACGTCTTACTTTCCGAGCATTACCTTTCATCACGGTATTGCCTAAGGTAACCTGTCCATCACCACCGATGCAGACCTGATCACCTCGTCGGACTGAGACAATCGTTGTCCCGTGAAATTGCTCCATATTTATTCCTTTCGCTCAAGCGGGTTATAACCATTTTTTGTCAACGTATCGACTGTCGCTTGCATATCGCGAATAGTTTTGAACGGCCCAAGTACCAGTCGATACCATCCGCCGGTGGTTGGACTTGGTGGGATCACTCGTGCTCTAAGGTCTAAAAACAGTAGTGTAACCCGGGCGTCCTCTGCTGCCTCTGCGCTTCTGAATGAGGCGACTTGAACAATCGTACTCTTTAACTTCTCAGCGACGGCCTCATCGCTTGCCTTTCCTTCTTCGAGATCAATGGGGACTTCACCAGAGATCAACAACTTATAAAAGGTATAAAAGTTCTCAGGCGCTTCTGGAACCTCTTGTTCAATTGTGAGGGCCCTTTCTGTTGCCGTAGAGGTGTTGGATGACGATGTTTGATTTGTTGGTTCAGACAGTGTCGGTTGAGGCGTATCTGTCATTTCTATGTCCTTTGCATTTTGGTTCAACCAAATGAGAATCACAACGACGATGCCAAGCAAAATAATGCTTAACGTAACCCCAATAGCAGCACTTGGACCTTTTTTTTCAGTTCGTCGATGTCTTGATGCTTGCGTGGAGTAATCACGCATTACATCGATCTCGGAGCACTGACACCAAGCAAAGAAAGTCCATTCCGAATGACAATCTGTACGGCCTTTGCAAGTGCAAGTCTTGCATCTCTGGTCTCCAATGTTTCTACTAACAGCCGGCTACCGTTGTACCATCTATGAAAATCAGCCGCTAAATCCTGCAGGTAATAACAAACAAGGTGGGCCTCCAAACCATCTGCTGCCCTTTTAATTACCTCGGGGAATCGACCAATAGTGGTCGCTAAATCTAGCTCTTCTTGGGTTGTTAAATCTGCCAAGTTATTTATGCCACGATTTTGATCAAATGGTGTGTCATTAATGCCTTCAAATACTCGACATATCCGGGCGTGAGCGTACTGCACGTAATAAACCGGGTTATCTTTCGACTGGCTGGTAGCTAGTGATAAATCGAAATCAAGGTGTTGATCTGCCTTACGCATCACATAAAAGTAGCGGCAGGCATCGCGACCGATATCCTCTCTTAGTTCCCTCAAGGTCACAAAAGAACCTGAGCGGGTCGACATCTGCAGGCGTTCGCCATCTTTATACAAATTCGCAAATTGAACCAAGCGGATAGTCAGTCGCCCTGGATCAAACCCGAGTGCTTGGGCAGCCGCCTTGATTCGCACTATATACCCGTGGTGGTCAGCGCCCCAGACATAAATAATTCGGTCAAATCCGCGTGACAATTTGTTGGCAATATAAGCGATATCGCTTGTAAAATAGGTGGTTTCGCCATTCTCTCTGCGAACTACACGGTCTTTGTCATCGCCAAAGTCGGTGGACCTAAACCATAAAGCACCAGCGTTCTCATAAAGATGTCCACGGTTCTCGAGTTTTGCGATTACCATATTTATCTCACCTGAGCTCACAAGTGATTTTTCACTGAACCACTGATCGAAGTTTGCACCAAACTCAGACAGATCCTCTTTGATGTCAGAAAGAATTGCTGAGAGCGCAAGATCGAATGGCTGCCACCATTCTCCGCCGAGGCACTGCTTGCTATTCTGAATGAGTCCATCAATGTGTGCGTCTTTTTTTTCTTCTGAGTCGGCTATTACATTTTTTAGTAGTTCATTAAACTTAATTTTTGAGGAAATGCTTGATTTCCGTAACAGCCTCTCGCCTAGGTCTGAGATGTAATCACCTCGGTAGCCTGCTGATGGAAAACTAACGCACTGGCCGGTCTTTTCCAGGTATCGTAAAAAAACACTCACCGCTAGAATGTCCATCTGACGACCTGCGTCATTGACATAATATTCTGCTTCCACATCATGTCCACGAGCACTCAGTAGGTTCACAAGCGTGGCACCATATGCGGCTCCTCGGCCATGGCCGACATGCAAGGGACCCGTTGGATTGGCTGATACATATTCAACCTGAATCCGCTCGTTGGTGTGACCATGATGTCCGAAATGTTCATTATGCTCGAGACAATTGATTACCGGTTCGAGAGCGATCTCTTGCGCTAGGCATAGATTAATAAATCCAGGACCTGCAATTTCTATGTAACGGATCATCTTGGATGGAGGTAACTTATCGATGATAACTTCGGCCATTTCGCGCGGGGCCATTTGAGCAGCTTTGGCGTGCATCATGGCAACATTTGTTGCCAAATCCCCATGCGCAGGATCGCGAGTATTTTCGATCTGCACAACCCTCCGATCAGTTGCCTGAATGATGTCTTCTTCGATGAGTTGATCGAGCGCTTGTTCGAATAGCGCAGCGACAGCGTCCTTCATAATGTCTCTCCGGTTGAGGGCGCGAGTGTAGCATCACCAAAGATCACGGGGGTCGACATCTAGCTGAATCAATACTTTTCCATACTTCTTATAAGCCCATGGGCCGGTTGCTTTCAAAACCCACTGAACCACTGCACGCGTGCCAAGGATTAGCAATTGTCCGTGATATTGGCGATTACGGCGTTCCATCGGAGCGGGAGCTGGTCCTAAGATCTTGACCGGGCTATTCAACGCTTGGATCTGTTGGGCGATATCACCAAGGGCACTAAAAACGGGGGAAGGTGCCGAAGCCCGAGCGGTAATCAAAGCCAAGTGAGAGCTTGGCGGCCAGTTAAATAGCGCGCGCTCAGCAATCATTGCATTTGCAATCTGGTCATAATCTTGCGTAAGCATACGTGTAATCCAGTCTGAATCCGGCTGGTGTGTCTGGATTAGTACTTGGCCACGATCCCCGTGTCGTCCAGCTCGACCAGCAACCTGCGTGAGAAGTTGAACGAAGTGTTCAACGGATCGGAAATCTGCGTTGTATAGCCCCTGATCCGCATCAGCCACAATGACTGTTGAAAGTTTCTTAAAGTCATGGCCTTTGGCGAGCATTTGAGTCCCAACCATGATGCAGGGGTCGCCGTTTATAACTGGCTCCAGTAGCCTTTGAAAGGCGCGTCTACGTGTTGTGGTATCGCGATCAAAACGAATAATGGGGATATCAGAAAATGATGCAGATAGCGCTTCCTCGAGGCGCTCGGTTCCCTGACCAATAGCTAGTAAATTTGTACCAGCGCACTCCGGGCATACATTAGGCTTTTTTAAACGGTGATCGCAGTGATGGCACCACAGACAATCTGGTTGTCTATGCAATGTGGGCCTCCCGTCGCAATGTTTACACCCCGGTGTCCAACCACAGTCCGTACACATTAAGATGGGCGAGTACCCGCGACGATTCAAGAAAACCAGAACTTGTCGCCCGCAATCGACCGTTTGCCGAATTGCCCGGCGTGATGCGCCAGTTAATCCATCTCTTGGTTTGTCTTGACGCGCATCAATAAGGCGAATCAATGGCGCGGGTCTTTTGCTTGGGCGAGAAGATAACTGCAGTCGTTTGTATTTTCCAAGCTCTGCTCTATGCCAAGTCTCCAGTGACGGTGTTGCCGAAGATAACACCACAGGGATACCACGTTGTTGGGCCCTAACAACCGCTAGATCTCTAGCTGAATATCGGCATCCCTCCTGATTTTTGTAAGCACCATCGTGTTCTTCGTCAATCAGAATCAAACCTAGGCGAGGCATCGGGGTGAAAAGCGTAGATCGTGTCCCAATTACTATGTCAGCAAGACCATCTGAGGCCGCCACGAAGGCGCTGGCCCTTGCTCCGTCGGCAAGGCCAGAATGAGAAACAGCAAGCTGACCATCCAGTTGCTCCCGAATTCGTTCAACCATTTGACCGGTAAGTCCGATCTCGGGAACAAGCAATAAGACCTGCCGTTTTCGTGCGATTGTCCTATGAATCAATTCAGAAAAGATTTGCGTTTTACCACTTCCTGTGACCCCTTGCAGAAGGAAGCATTGAAAGCTTTGATAAGCCTCATCAACGGATTGAATGGCCTTGGATTGCTCGTTGGTTATTTGATGAGTGCAAGGTCGTGCGAGCCCCGATTCTGTCTTTGCTGTGGGCATTGGTCTTCCCTTTCGAATCGGTGCCGGGAGACTGGATAATAAAAAATCTCCCAGTGGGGCGTTATAATAGTCCGACGCAAATTGAACTAAAGCCTGTTGTTCCTCACTGATAATTGAATGTGCATCAATGACAGACAAAATGGGTTTTATGATTTTTAGGGTCTTGGGTTTTTCGGTTTTGCCTTCGGTTATTCCTATAATTTCACGAGATCCAAGCGCTACTCGGACCCGCACACCCGGATTGATTGGGGTCTCCGACGCATAAATGAGCGGCTCGAAAAAAGGGCCGGGAACAAAAACTTTGATGAAAAAGCGTGGCATAGGCTTCCTTGATCGCCTTAATTTTTGATAACATGCCCCGCCCACTATTGATGCGGTGCCTAACGCGCAGGGCGGTTGGGGAGGCGGCATCGAGTATACAGAGGATAAAACAGATGAGAGCTGATATTCATCCAGCGTATTCAGACGTGAAGGTCACTTGCTCATGCGGGGCGGTTTACGAGACGCGCTCAACAAAGGGCGAGGACTTTACCGTAGATGTATGCCAAGAGTGTCACCCCTTTTACACCGGGAAACAGAAGGTACTCGACACCGGAGGTCGCATTGACCGCTTCAATAAGCGCTTTGGTGGACGCGCTATTTCGAACTAAAACAAGTGTTAAGGGAACTTTTTTGGTGACCCTTGCATTCTCGAGTGTTGTTTTTGCTGAGCCGTGTCCAACCCCAAAAGGGTTGTCCCCTGAATTTGGGATCAATCGGATCATTGACGGGGATACTGTCGTTTTTGACGACGGATCTCGCGTTCGTTTAACCGGATTCAATTCTTTCGAACTTAACGATTCGGGTTGGAAAGGTCGATCCGCGCGAGAGGCCAAGCGAAAGGTTACAGAGTGGTTATCAAGAAAAAAAGTTCGCCTCGCACCATGGCCGGCAGCTGCGGATCGATATGGTCGATTGCTAGGTAATTTATGGTTGGATAATAAGTATCTTGGCGAATTACTGGTTTCCGAGGGTCTCGCCTTGGCGGTATCAGTCCCGCCCCAAAATAAATTGGTAAGTTGCTTGTCTTCTATTGAATGGGCTGCTCGTAAAGCAAGGAAAGGTTTTTGGTCGCTTGGTCAGTTGCCAGAGCGCATACAAGCAATGGACAAAAATGGTTTTCGATTTGGGGTGGGTAGTGTGACCAAGATCATCGATTCTAAGTCCTTTATATTGGACAGTCGCCTGCGTGTTCTTTTGCCTAAGGCAGACCCGAATGTGCATATCGGAGTCCGTTTTGAGGTCCGAGGATGGGTTTCTAGATCTCCGCAGTGGGTGCAAAACGATGCTCCGTGGACCCTAAAGTTAAAGGATATGACCAATAGGGTCCGTGTGTTTTAAAACAATTGTTGCGGTGTTTGAATCGATTTACCGTCGTTCGCCGGAATTACTGTTTCCGGTAATGGTTCCCTTGGGGGATTTTCCAGCAAGAAATATTCACGCATTGTATCCTTTTGGGATGTGCGTGCTTTGGCCCCTGTCTCTGGATCAATCCGGGTAGCTACAACACCAGTTGGTAGTGGAGACATATCCTCTTGAATGTCCTTCAACGCGTGTTTCATGAACTCAATCCAAATCGGGAGAGCGGCACGACCGCCGAACTCTGACCGTCCCAAGGTTTTCGGTTGATCAAAACCGACCCAGACAGATGCCACGATTCCTTTTTGATAACCATTGAACCACGCGTCAACTTGATCATTGGTGGTTCCTGTTTTGCCTGCGAGGTCAAAACGCTTTAGAGATTTTGCTTTTTTTGCTGTGCCTCTTTGTACGACATCCTTCAACATGTCGTTGATCAGGAAGTGGATTCGTTCGTCAATCACTCTTGGCGCGATCCTTTTTGTATAGTCTGCTTCAAATAAATCCGTCTTTACGGGACGGATTCGGTTATCGAAGGCAAGATCAACAGATACAGGACGTCCATCACATTCAATTTTACAGATGCTGACAGGCCTAGTTTGGAAGAGTACAGCGCCGTCTGCAGATTCGATACGATCTATTAGATGATTTTTTACTCGGAACCCGCCGTTGGCAAAAATGGCATATATTTCGGCCATATCTAGCGGAGTGAGAGATGCTGTCCCCAGAGAGATGGAAAGATTTCTCGGAAGTTTTGCGGCATCAACCCCAAAACGCTCAGCAATATCGATAATTCGGCTTACACCTAGTTCTCGAACAAGGCGAACGGACACTAAGTTGCGGGATCTGTATAGGGCAGTGCGAAGTCGTGTTGGTCCAAGAAATGTGCCACCGGAGTTTTGTGGTCGCCAGTCGGTTGCCCCCTCCGTCTGATCAAATACAACTGGCGCATCGTTAATGAGTGTTGCAGGCGTCATTCCCGATTCGAGTGCAGCGGTGTAGATAAGAGGTTTGATTCCTGAACCGACCAAACGACCGCCCTGAGTTGCACGATTGAATTTTGACTCAAAATAGTTGAAGCCACCAATCATTGCCTGAATGGCACCGGTATTTGGATCTAGAGCCACAAACCCTGACTCAACCTCTGGTTTTTGTGCGAGCCACCATATGCTCTCATCTCTTAATACCCGAATAAGATCTCCGGGCGCTACCAAGGTCCGGGCATCTTTGATTCTCGGACCGATAGAATTGACGCTTTTGTATTCACGTGCCCATCGATATCCGTCCTTTTCGATCGTAACCGATTGGTCATCAGGGGTAATGGCTCGGATTGTTTTCTCGGTGACAGATACAACTACGGCAGGCTTTAACGGACCAATCTCGTCAACATTCTTTAGCTGTCGTTTCCAATCAAAAAGCACAGTTCCGGAAAGTGTCCGCTCGGCACCTCGCCATCCATGACGTCGGTCGTAGTCCATCAGGCCACGGATTACAGCGTTCTGGGCGTATCTCTGGAAATCACCGCGAATTGTTGTAAATACACGCAGGCCGTCTGTATAAGCGCGGTCGTCAAAGATCTCAAGTGCAATCCTCCGGGCTTCTTCGGCGACATAGGGTGCCGTTAGATCCAGGTGAACACCATGTAATGACGCGGTTACGGGATCTTGAATTGCAAGTTCAAAATCATACTTTTCGATGAACTTAAGACTGAGCATGCGTTTTAAAATCCAGTCACGACGTTCTTTAGCGCGTTCCGGATTTGCGACTGGATTATATTTTGAGGGAGCTTTCGGCAAGCCTGCGATCATTGCTGACTGTGCCAGAGTCAATTCATCAAGGTTTTTTCCGTAATAAATTTGTGCCGCAGCATTTACGCCATATGCCCGGTGGCCAAGAAAAATCACGTTAAAATAGAGTTCGAGGATTTCATCTTTGGTAAGTGTTTTCTCAATTTCGAGAGCGAGCAGAATTTCACGAAATTTGCGGCCGAAGGTTCGTTCGTGGGTCAAAAAATAGTTCTTGGCAACCTGCATCGTGATCGTTGAGCCGCCTGATTGAATTTGGCCGCTAGAGACTAGCTGCCAAGCCGCGCGAGTGAGGCCAAAGGGGTCAATACCGACGTGATCTCTAAAATTGTCATCTTCGGCTGCTAGGAATGCTCGAATAAGATCTAGTGGGACCTCATTGATACTAACTGGGTCTCGATGTTTTTCACCGAACTGCGCGATAAGTTGTTTGTCGGCTGTAAATATTTGTAATGGTGTTTGTAATTTTACGGTACGGAGTGATTCAACATCCGGTAGACCCGGCTTCAAGTAAACATAACCACCAATTACCACGGCCATTGCGAGAATAGCTGTGGTCAATCCAAGACCGATAAAAAAGCGGATGGGCCCTATCACAAGAATTCCAAGTCCAACATACTTTCGGATTGTACCTAAATTTAGGGGCTAATATCGATGTGATAACCTTAAATTGTTTATAGAATTTTTGTAGTTAACGAAATCGTATCCAAGCACTCCAAACCAAAATAAAAATTTTCACGACCTTAAGTCCGTATAAATCAGTCCGTATAACCTTAAGTCCGTATAACCTTAAGTCCGTATAACCTTAAGCCCGTATAATAAGTTAAGCGTGCGAAATTATCGATTTTTCGCAGTCGTGCACCATCGAGGTGTGAAACAAGAGCTGTTAAACTCCCAACCTGTATGCATTCTTTAATTGAGGATACACGTTGGATATTTCTCTTCCTCTAATACTAATTGGTCCGACTGGAGCAGGTAAAACAACGGTGGGTCGGGTACTTGCTGCAAAGCTTAACGTTTCCTTTTTTGATCTGGACGAAGAGATTGAGACGCGTTCTGGGGCTAATATTCCTTGGATTTTCGACGTAGAGGGTGAGGACGGATTTCGTGATCGCGAAACGAGAGTTTTTGCTGATCTTATAAGCCAAAGTGATGTTGTTGTGTCTACTGGTGCAGGTGTCGTTTTACGTGAGAAAAATCGGGAACTTTTGATAAAGCATAGACACCAAGTGATTTGGTTGCAGGTTGATTTAAAAACACAGCTGGATCGACTCAAAAATGATGGGAATAGACCCCTAATTCAGGTTAGTGACCCTCGAGGGAAATTGCGAGCAATGGCTGCGGAGCGCGAGCCGCTCTATCAAGCTCATTCGGCGATACAGGTGCAGACCAGTAAAAATAACCCGGTAATCGTGGCAAGACAAATCATAGAACGATTGAAGGGAGAAAATCATGAAAACGCTTAACGTGGATTTGGAAGAACGGACATACCCAATTCACATAGGGCATAATTTGATTGATTCTGATCTGCTCGGTTCAGTAATTAGGGGGCACCAAGTCCTGTTAGTTTCCAATGAAACTGTTGCTTCCTTATATTTAGACCGCGTGTTGTGTAATTTAACTGCGTTTGAGGTCGCGACCGTAATTCTCCCCGATGGTGAGAATCATAAGAATATTGGGACGCTAGACCTGATCTTTTCGGAAGCATTAACAAAGCGATTCTCTCGAAATGTGACTATGGTCGCTCTGGGCGGTGGCGTAGTGGGTGATATTGTTGGATTTGCTGCTGCAACCTATCAGCGGGGCACTGATTTTTTGCAGATTCCGACCACCTTATTGTCGCAGGTCGATTCGTCAGTTGGCGGAAAAACTGGTGTAAATCATCGGTTGGGGAAGAATATGATTGGGGCATTTCATCAGCCAATCGCGGTATTAATTGATACAGATATATTAAAAACTTTACCTGCCAGGGAGATGTCCGCCGGTCTTGCCGAAGTGATCAAGTATGGATTATTGGGAGATGTAGCATTCTTCTCCTGGATTGAGGACCACCTTGATGAGTTAATAGCCAAGAACCCCAGTGTGTTGTCAAAAGCCATTGAGCATTCATGCAAGATGAAAGCTGCCATAGTCGCACGTGACGAGCGCGAGCACGGAGTTCGAGCACTTTTAAATCTTGGACATACCTTTGGTCATGCGATAGAGGCACATCTAGGCTACAGTGGTTGCTTGCATGGAGAGGCTGTCGGTACAGGAATGGTATTGGCGGCGAGAGTGTCACATGTTATGGGATTGCTCTCTGAATCTGATGTGATTCGGACTGTATCGATTTGTAAACGTGCCAATCTTCCTGTGAGGCCACCAAAAGGCATGACCCCCAACGATTTTTTAGAGCACATGGCTGTTGATAAAAAAAATATCGATGGGCGTCTTCGGCTCATATTGATGCACTCGCTTGGGATGGCCTTTGTCGAGGAACAGGCACCGATGGCTGTTCTTGATGACGTGCTTCACGCGTGCTGTCACTAGTTCGATCTCAGCGAGCATGTGTTGAACGCATTCGAGCGGCCGTACGTTGGGCCAGAAGTATGGTTGTTTTGGTGGGCGCGCCCGGTCAAGGAAAAACCACCGTTGTGGATACTCTGATACGCAGAGGTCCGGTCAATCCTCTTCGTCTAGAGGGCAAATTTCTCGGAGACCGAACGGATGTAGTTCTTCGGATGGTCGGACTCACAGGGCTGCGCCCAGAAGGCACAAATATCGATATGCTGGCGCGGTTGCAAAGTAAAAAATTTCCTAGTCTTGAGTCTGGTGTTCCAGAAGTGATTGTTGACGATGCGCACCACTTACGGGACGACGTGTTGCAATTATTTCATGAGTTGACTGCTGGCGCTTATGGGCGTCGATGGTCAATCTTATTAGTTGGTGAGGACCAGTTAGTTTCGCGTTTGCAGGCCTTGAAACCGTTGCCTGCTCTGCCAAGTACTGTTCGATTGCCGTTGTGGGATCAGCAAGATTTAGAGCAGGCGTCAGGGGATCTGCAGTCTTACGAAGAAATATCTGATCTGGTGTCGCGTGTCCTAAGACAGTATGCATCGCAGCCGATGCAATTACTCCGCGCGATCAATGAAACAGAGCGCACAGGCTTGACAAAATCGCAAGTCGGCCACACTCATTCTAAATGGCTATCACTCCGTCTCTCAACGGCTTGGCTAATTGCGAGCGGTATGGTTTTTGTGGCTTTGTTGGGTATAGTTGTGTTTGTTCAGATGGGTACCGAACATGATGCTGCTAGTCCACAAACGATTATCCTTCTAGCACCGCATAATAAGTAGTTTTCGCGAGCTTACCGGTCATTTGCTCCTCGATGCGGGGGGCCTTATACTATTTGGCCTTTTTTTATGGATCTAAATCGTTGAATCCTGTCGACACGAACAATTTGCTAGAGCTTTTGAGATCAGTTCGCGAGGTTGGCAGTCAGGTTTTAGCGGGACGTGTTACGTCCCGTTTTATTTGGGGTTGCGGCCTATTGGTCGTGTATTTTTAGGAAGAAACATATGGCCAAAGGTCTCTACACGCCTGGAGAGTTTCGCGATAACTGCGGTTTCGGTTTGATCGCCCATTGTGAAGGTGAGGCAAGTCACGATCTATTGATGACCTCGATTGAGGCCCTGACCCGCATGACGCATCGCGGTGGGATTGCTGCTGACGGTAAGACTGGCGATGGTTGTGGTTTACTGCTCCAGATGCCTGACGGTTTCATGCGTCACGCTGGCAAAGAAGCAATTGGTGTTGAGTTAGGTGATTTGTTCGCGGTGGGAATGCTATTCCTGTCAAACGATTCAGACGCTGAAATTCAGGCAGTCAAAGCAATTGAAGATGCACTAAATTCCCGGGAATTGGGTATCGTTGGCTGGCGCGATGTGCCAGTAAATCCAACAAATTTGGGTCCCATCGCACGCGGAAATATGCCTGTTTTCAAGCAGGTGTTCGTTGAGCCTCAAGGCCAAGATAAAGAGCAATTTGACAATGAATTGTTCATGGCCTCTCGACTGATTGAGCGTGCGATCGCATGCAACCCAGAGAATTATTTGTGCTCGTTATCTCGCCGCGTCGTCTCCTATAAGGGGTTGATGATGCCGGTAGATCTGCCTAATTTCTATCCGGATTTGAACGACGCGTTAATGGCAACGGCGATCTGCGTGTTCCACCAGCGATTCTCGACAAATACTCTTCCACGCTGGCCACTTGCGCAACCTTTCAGATTGCTTGCGCACAATGGTGAGATTAATACCATCGCGGGTAACAGAAACTGGGCCAATGCGCGTGGCCATCTGTTTAAGTCGGATCGACTACCAGAAATTGATCAGATCCTTCCATTGGTCAACTCAACTGGTTCAGACTCTTCAAGTCTCGATAATATGCTCGAGGTTATGGTCGCTGGTGGCATGGATCTGTTTCGGGCGATCCGGATGCTCGTCCCACCTGCGTGGCAGAATGTGGATGATATGGACGCGAATCTGCGAGCATTTTATGAATATAACTCGATGCATATGGAGCCATGGGATGGGCCGGCGGGAATTGTTTTGACTGATGGCCGCTACGCGTGTTGTTTGCTCGATCGTAATGGCTTGCGTCCGGCCCGATGGGTTAAAACAAAAAATGGATATCTCACACTTGCGTCAGAGATCGGAACGTGGAACTACCATCCCAAAGATGTTATCGCGAAAGGTCGGGTTGGACCCGGTGAGATTTTGGCTGTGGACACTGAAACGGGCGAAATGCTTGCTGCAGATGATATTGATCATCAGTTA
>MDTB01230419.1_pt1 | contig 17345 bp, 30 predicted proteins | sample 811161 | NCBI WGS metagenome assembly MDTB01 (sample SAMN05326650, study PRJNA326480) | marine metagenome | isolation source: seawater | place: Mediterranean Sea | collected 2009
AAAAACATATTAATAAGTATTTTGGCGATGTTTTTGGTTGGAATGTAGTACTTATTTGTACTAAACGCTGCCACAAATAACCTGTCAGTTATTTCTCTCAAAAAACACAATTAATTAAAAATTTATGCCTACGATTAACCAATTATTAAGAAAAAAAAGAGTTAAACAATTAAATAGGAACAAAGTTCCAGCGCTCCAAAAACAACCCTTAAAAAGAGGTGTGTGCGTAAAAGTTTATACAACCACACCAAAAAAACCAAACTCAGCATTGAGAAAAGTTGCAAGAGTTAGGTTATCAAATGGTTTTGAAGTTACAGCATATATCCCTGGTGAAGGTCATAATCTACAAGAACATTCTGTTGTTTTAATCAGAGGTGGAAGAGTTAAAGACTTGCCTGGCGTAAGATATCATATTTTAAGAGGTAATCTAGACACACAAGGTGTTGCAAATAGAAAAAAAAGAAGATCTCTATATGGAACTAAAAAAGGTAAGTAATTATGTCTAGAAAAAAATCACAACCAAAAAAAGATATCGTTCCTGATCCAAAATTCAATTCAACAGTTATTCCAAAGCTAATAAACAACCTTATGTACGATGGTAAAAGAGGTATTGCGGCAAAAATTGTTTATGACGCAATTGATAAAATTAAGACTAAGTCAAAAGATGAACCAATTAATATTTTTAATGAAGCAATCAATAACATCAAACCTACAGTTGAGGTTAGATCAAGAAGAGTTGGTGGGGCAACTTACCAAGTCCCTGTCGAAGTTAAGACCAAAAGAGCCCAAGCACTTGCTATAAGATGGTTAATAGATTCAGCAAGAAAAAGAAAAGACAAACATATGTCAGATAAAATTTTTAATGAACTTTACGATGCTTATGAAAAAAAAGGAGCAGCGGTAAAAAAAAAAGAAGATGTGCATAAAATGGCAGAGTCAAATAAAGCTTTTGCGCATTTTAGATGGTAAAGAATTATGTCTAGAACTCACTCTTTAGATAAATATAGAAATATTGGCATCATGGCACATATTGATGCAGGTAAGACAACTACAACTGAAAGGATTTTATATTATACCGGTAAAAGTCATAAAATCGGTGAAGTTCATGATGGCGCCGCAACCATGGACTGGATGGAACAAGAACAAGAGAGAGGAATTACAATTACCTCCGCAGCTACAACATGTTTTTGGCAAGATAATAGAATAAATATTATAGACACTCCTGGTCACGTTGATTTTACAATTGAAGTTGAGAGATCTTTAAAAGTGTTGGATGGTGCAGTTGCAGTTTTTGATGGTGTTGCTGGTGTTGAACCTCAGTCAGAAACAGTGTGGAGACAAGCAGATAAATATAAAGTTCCAAGAATTTGTTTTGTTAATAAACTAGATAGAACGGGAGCAGATTTTTTTAGATGCGTTGACATGATCAAAGACAGGCTAGGGGCAAAACCTCTTGTAATACAAGTTCCTATTGGTATTGAGTCATCTTTGATTGGAGTGGTTGATTTAGTTAAAATGAAAGCACAAGTTTGGAAAAATGAAGCTTTAGGTGCTGAATGGGAGTACAAAGATATTCCTGATGATTTAAAAGAAATTTCACAAAAATATAGAACAGAATTAGTCGAGGCTGCTGTTGAACAAGATGAAAAGTTAATGGAAGCTTATTTAAATGGTGATGAAATTAAAGAAGAAGATTTAATAAAATGCATTAGAAAAGGAACATTAAACTTTAGTTTTGTTCCAGTAATGACTGGTTCAGCTTTTAAAAATAAGGGTGTACAGCCTTTATTAGATGCAGTTGTAAATTATTTGCCTAGTCCTTTAGATATTGGTTTAATAAAAGGGACTAAACTGGGTTCTGAAGAAGAAGTTGAAATGAAATTTGATGATGGAGCCCCATTCTCAGCTTTAGCATTTAAAGTGGCCAATGATCCATTTGTAGGATCATTAACTTTTATAAGAGTCTATTCAGGTACAATAAAAACTGGAACAGCAGTCTATAATTCATCAAAAGAAAAAGAAGAGAGAGTTGGAAGGATGCTTTTGATGCATGCAAATTCTAGAGAAGATATAAAAGAGGCTAATGCTGGAGATATAGTAGCTTTAGCTGGTTTAAAAAATACAATTACTGGACATACTTTATGTGATAAAGAAAATAGTATTCTATTGGAACCGATGGAATTCCCTGACCCTGTAATTGAAATAGCGGTAGAACCAAAAACAAAGGCTGACCAAGAAAAAATGGGTGAAGCTTTAGGAAGATTAGCTAAAGAAGATCCTTCATTTAGAGTAACTTCAGACGAGGAGTCTGGTCAAACTATTATAAAAGGTATGGGCGAATTACATTTGGATATTATCGTTGACAGAATGAAAAGAGAATTTAAAGTTGAAGCTAATGTGGGAGCTCCTCAGGTAGCTTATAGAGAAACAATAGAAAATTCTTCAGAGGTTGAATATATTCATAAAAAACAAAGTGGTGGTGCTGGTCAGTTTGCAAAAGTAAAATTATTAGTGGAACCTCAAGAAGCTGGTAAAGGACGAGAAGTTGAAAGCAAAATAAAAGGTGGTGCTATTCCAAAAGAATTTATTCCAGGTGTAGAGAAAGGTATTGAAACAGTTTCAGATGGTGGAATTCTAGCAGGATTCCCTATGATTGATTACAAGGTTACGATAATAGATGGTCTACATCACGATGTTGATTCAAGTGTCTTAGCATTTGAATTAGCAAGTAGAGCTTGTTTTAAAGAAGCATGCACAAAAGGTGGATTAAAGTTATTGGAGCCAGTTATGAGAGTTGAGGTTGTTACTCCTGAAGATTATATGGGAGATGTTATTGGAGATTTAAATAGTAGAAGAGGTCAAATAAGTACACAAGAGCAGAGGGGTAATGCTACAGTTATAACTGCAATGGTTCCTTTAGCAAATATGTTTGGATATATTAATAGTTTGAGGTCAATGTCACAAGGCAGAGCTCAGTATTCAATGTTCTTTGATCACTATTCTAAAGTTCCTCAAAATGTTCAAGACGAAGTAACAAAAAAGATTGCAGGTTAGGATGGAAAAACAGAACATAAGAATTAAATTAAGAGCGTATGATAACAAGATATTAGATGCTTCTACAGAAGAAATAGTAAATACAGTGAAAAGAACTGGAGCTACTATAAAAGGACCAATCCCGTTACCGACTAAAATTGAGAGATATACTGTTCTAAGATCACCTCATATTGATAAAAAAAGTAGAGAACAGTTCGAGTCAAGAACTCACAAAAGATTAATTGACATAGTAGAACCAACACCACAGACTGTAGAAGCCCTAATGAAGTTAGATTTAGCATCGGGTGTAGATGTGGAGATAAAGATTTAATTATGAACGAAATAGCTTTAATTGGAAAAAAAATTGGCATGACTAGAGAATTTTATAAAACAGGTCAAATAGTTCCTGTAACGGTTTTGAAAATTGAAAAAGCCAGGGTAATTCAGGTCATCGATACAGAAAAAAGAGGGTATAAAGCAGTTCAATTAGGCTTTGGAAGAATAAAAAATTCAAAATTAACTAAAGCAATGAAGGGTTATTTTGCTAAAAAAAACACTGAGGCGAAAAAGAAATTAAAAGAATTCAGAGTAAAAAACACAGATGATTATAAAGAGGGTAATGAATTTGGGTTGGAAATATTCAAAGATGTTAAATTTGTTGATACTAAATCTAAGACTATAGGTAAGGGTTTTGCAGGAGCCATGAAGAGACACAACTTTGGAGGGCTGCGAGCCTCACATGGTGTTTCCGTTTCTCATAGATCACACGGCTCAACTGGTCAACGGCAAGATCCGGGCAAAGTATTTAAAGGTAAAAAAATGGCTGGTCACATGGGGGATGAACTTAGAACAATGCAAAATATTGAGATTATAAAAACTGATTTGGAAAATGAACTTTTGTATTTAAAAGGATCTATACCAGGATCAAAAAATACTGAAGTTTTAGTAAAAAGTTCAGTGAAAAATATTAATAGATTAACAATTAGTGAAAAAATCGAAGCAGCTGAGCAAGCAAAAAAAACTCCAGATAAAAAGAAAAAATAATGAAAATAGATAAATTGAATTTAGATGGAAAGAAAAGCACAATTGAAGTTTTAGATAAAATTTTTTCTGCTAAGATTAATCATAAATTAGTTAGTAGTGTCTTATACAAAACGAATGCTAATTACAAAGGCAGACATGCGAAAACCAAGCAACAAAATGAAGTCTCTGGTCCCACTTCAAAGATTTATGCTCAAAAAGGAACAGGAAACGCAAGACACGCCAGTAGAAAAGCCCCAATATTTGTCGGAGGTGGTATTGCTCATGGTCCTAAGGGACAATTATCCTATAAAACAAGAAAATTGAATAAAAGTGAAAAAAAACAAAGTATAGCATCATTAATAAGCGAAAAAAATTATAATAATCAGCTTTTAATTCTAAATGATTTTAAAAATGAAATAAAAAAGACAAAAGAAATGAGTTCTATTTTAAAAAAATTTAATATCCCTCACTCCCTAATCATTTTAGATAGAGCTTCTAAAGATAAAATTCAAAAATCAATTAGAAATATCCCAAATGTTAAAGTCACTGATATAAATCATTTTAGTGCTTTCGACATAATTAAATTTAAAAAGATTGTTTTCACAGAAAGCTCAGTAAAAGAATTGGAAAAACGATATGCCTAGTATTGATAAAATTCACTTATACGATAAGATTTTTTCTCCATTATTAACAGAAAAAACTACAAACTTATCTGGTCAAAATAAGATAGTTTTTAAGGTTCATAAAAAAGCAAATAAAACAAATTTAAAAAACAATATAGAAAAAATCTTCAAGGTAAATGTGGTAAAAATAAATATTATAAATAAACAAAATAGGACAAAACTTACCAGAGGTAGAAAAATAAAAGTTTCAGGTTTTAAAAAAGCAATTATAACTCTTAAAAAAGGTCAAAGTATTGATCTAACCACAGGAATTTAAAATGGCATTAAAAACATTTAAACCATATACGAAATCAACAAGAGGTACAATTTTGGTTGATAGATCTGGTCTTTGGAAAGGAAAACCATTTAAATCTTTGGTTTCCCCAAAAAATTCAATGAAAGGTAGAAATAACAATGGTCATATTACCTCAATTAATAGAGCTGGAGGCCATAAAAAAATGTACAGACACATAGATTTTTATAGAAAAAAATTTGATGTTCCCGCCACTGTTAAAAGGATTGAATACGACCCAAATAGATCTTGTTATATAATGTTAGTGAAGTTTGGGGACGATTCACACGCTTATTATCTAGCGCCGCAAAAAATTAAAGTAGGTGATATAGTAGAAAATGGCTCAAAAAAAGAGATTAAGATTGGAAACTGTATGCCGCTACAAGATATTCCTGTTGGCGTCAATATTCATAATGTAGAAATTCAACCGGGTGCTGGTGGTAAAATAGCTAGATCAGCTGGAACATCTGTAACGATTAGTGGTTTAGATGGGAATTATAGTTTAATTAAATTAGCCTCTGGTGAACTAAGAAAAATTGACTCAAGGTCCTTGGCTACTATTGGTGTTTTAAGTAATCCAGATCAGAAAAATATTAAGATTGGTAAAGCAGGAAGATCAAGATGGCTAGGTAGAAGGCCACACACAAGAGGAGTAGTTAAAAATCCAGTGGATCATCCACATGGTGGTGGAGAAGGAAAAAGTGCTGGTGGAAGACATCCTGTTTCACCAAAAGGTCAGTCTGCGAAAGGTCTCAAGACCAGAGATAATAAGAGAACTGATAAATTTATAGTTAGAAGAAGGAATAGAAGAAAGGATACTAAATAATGGCTAGAGCAGTTTGGAAAGGTCCATTTGTTGAAGAGAGTCTAATGAAAAAGGTAGATAAATATAAGACTGATCCAAAAAAAATTCCAATAAAAACATGGTCAAGAAAATCTACAATCTTGCCAGATTTTGTTGGTGTAAGTTTTTTGATTTATAATGGCAAGAAATTTATTCCAATAACAGTTTCAGAGGATATGGTTGGTCATAAATTGGGTGAGTTTGCTCCAACTAGATCGTTCTTTGGTCATACACCAGCAGATAAAAAAGCTAAACCAGCTGAAGCAGAGGTCAAAAAATAGCAATGAGTAGGAAGAGCAAAAGAATTGATAAGAGGAATAAAACAGTGAGATCAGTCAATAATAACATTAGATCGAGTGTAAGAAAACTTAATCCAATTTTAAGAGGAATCGTTGGAAAAAAAGTTGATGTTGCAATGAGAGATTTAGAGTTTTCTGAAAAAAGAATAACAAAAGATATTAAAAAAACTATTAGTTCAGCAGTTGCAAATGCAGAAAATAATTTCCAATATGATATAGACAAGTTAATTGTAAAAGAGGCTTATTGTGGAAAAAAAATAATTATGAAAAGATTTCGTCCTAGAGCAAAAGGAAGAGCTGCACCAATTTTGAAACCTTATTCAAGTGTTACAATAATATTATCTGAAACTAAGAAAATGGAGAGTCATGGGTCAAAAAGTTAATCCAGTAGGTTTTAGATTAGGTGTAAACAGAGGCTGGGACTCTGTTTGGTATGCTAAGAAAAAAGATTTTGGTAATTATTTAATCGAAGACTTTAAAATCAGAGAATATATTAAAAAGAATGTAATTAATTCAGGGGTTTCTAAAGTAATGATCGAGAGAACATCTAATAAATGTTATGTAACAATTTATACGTCAAGACCAGGTTTTGTTATTGGAAAAAAAGGAAGCGACATTGATAAGATAAAAAATAATTTATCTAAATTCACAAAAAATGAGGTTGCCTTAAATATTAAAGAAGTTAAAAAACCTGAGACAAATGCCTATTTAGTTGCTGAAAATATTGCACAACAATTAGTAAAAAGAATTTCTTATAGAAGAGCAATGAAAAGAGCGATGCAATCTTGTTTAAGGTTAGGTGCAAAAGGAATAAAAGTTTCAGTTAGTGGTAGATTGGGCGGAAATGAAATTGCTAGAACAGAATGGCTAAGAGATGGGAGTATTCCATCTCATACTTTAAGAGCTGATATTGATTACTCGGAAGCAGAAGCCTTAACCACTTACGGAATTATTGGTATAAAAGTATGGATATATAAAGGTGAGGTGTTTGCAAGAGAGTTTAGTCAGGAAACAAACAAGTTAATTTCAAAAGAAGGAAAAGAATAAATGTTACAACCAGTAAGGACAAAATGGAGAAAAGCACATAAGGGAAGAATTCATGGCAAGGCTTCTAGAGCAAATTTTATTAATTATGGAGCTTATGCTTTAAAAGCTTTAACCCCAGAAAGGGTAACTGGTAAACAAATTGAAGCTGCTAGAGTAGCTTTAACAAGACACATGAAAAGGCAAGGAAGAGTGTGGACAAGAATATTTCCAAACATTCCAGTGTCAAAAAAACCAATCGAAGTAAGAATGGGTAAAGGCAAGGGGTCTCCAGAGTTTTATGCCTGCAGGGTTAAACCTGGTAGAATTTTATTTGAGGTTGACGGTGTATCAGAACAAATAGCAAAAGAGGCATTATATAAAGCTTCTGCAAAGCTTCCAATTAAAACAAAAACTATAAAAAGGTTTTTATAATATGAAAAAAAAAGAGATTAAAAGTTTGTCAAAGGACGAAATATTAAAAAACATAGATAAATTTAAGAAAGATTTATTCAATTTTAGATTTCAGAAGATAAATTCACAGGTGACAAATCCATCGAAGATAGGTGAAACTAAAAAATCAATAGCAAGATTAAAAACTATTTTAAAAGGAAAAATCAATGCCTAAAAAAATTTTAACTGGAGTTGTGGTAAGTGATAAACCAAACAAAACTGTTACTGTCCTTATTGAAAGAAAATATTCTCATCCAGTTTTAAAAAAAGTAGTTAAAGTAAGAAAAAAATATAATGCTCACGATGAAAATAATAAATATAAAACAGGCGATAAAGTTTCAATTATCGAGAGTAAGCCTTATTCTAAAAACAAACGGTTTCAAGTAATGGAGAATACGAAATAATGATACAGGTTCAAACAGAATTACAAGTTGCTGATAACACAGGTGCAAAGAAAATTGAATGTATAAAAGTATTAGGTGGTTCAAAAAGAAGATACGCAAGTATAGGTGACACTATTGTCATTGCTGTTAAAGAGGCAATTCCTAAGGGAAAAGTTAAAAAAGGTTCAGTGCATAAAGCTGTTGTTGTAAGAGTTAAAAAAGGTATTCATCGAGATGATGGTACAAAAGTAAGATTTGATAATAATGCGGCAGTATTAGTGGATGAAAAAGGTGAACCGGTCGGTACTAGAATTTTTGGTCCTGTTACCAGAGAATTAAGAACAAGAGGTCAAATGAAAATTATTTCTTTAGCCCCTGAGGTATTATAATGATTAAAAAAGGTTTAAAAGTAAAAATTTTAACTGGAAAAGACAAATCTAAAGAAGGTGAAATCATAGAGATTGATAGAAGTAATGGTAGAGCAAAAGTAAAGGATCTTAATATGATAAAAAAACATGTTAAAACCACAAAAGAAAAAAAAGGTGGAATTTTTTCAAAAGAAAATTTTATTCATTTATCCAATTTGAAATTAGTTGAACAAGAAAAAAAAGATAAAAAAAAAGAGGCTAAAAAGTAATGACACCCAGGCTAAAAGATCTTTATTTTAAAGAAATACAACCAGCTTTAAAAACTGAACTTGGATTTAAAAATTTAAATATGGGACCAAAAATAGAAAAGATAATTTTAAACATGGGGTTAGGCCTAGATGGTAATGATACTAAAACTTTGAAATCATGTGAGGAAGATCTTGCTAAAATAACTGGTCAGAAACCAGTCACTACAAAATTTAAAAAATCTGTTGCTAATTTTAAAACCAGAAAAGGTTCAAACGCGGGATTGAAAGTAACTTTAAGAAAGAATAAAATGTATGAGTTTCTTGATAGGCTTGTGAATATTGCTTTACCAAGAGTAAAAGATTTTAGGGGATTATCGCCAAACGGATTTGATAAATCTGGTAATTACACTTTTGGAATTAAAGAGCACATTATATTTCCTGAGGTAAGCTTCGACAGAGCCGACAAGGTAAGAGGATTAGATGTGATTATTGTAATATCATCTTTGAATAAAGATCATAGTTTTGCTTTGCTCAAAAAGATGAATTTTCCATTTATAAAAAAAGGAGAAAATTAAGATGGCTAAATTGAGTTCAATAAACAAAAATAATAAAAGAATAAAGCTCTCAGATAGACTTTTTAATAAAAGATCTAAATTAAAAAAAATTATTATGGATAAGAAAATTCCTTTAGAGGAAAGATTTAAAGCTCAACAAAAACTTTCAAAATTACCAAGAAATTCTGCAAAAGTCAGAGTAATGAATAGATGTCAAATTACTGGCAGACCACATGGTGTTTACAGAAAATTAAAAATTTCAAGAATTGCATTAAGGCAGCTTGGATTACAAGGAAAAATTCCAGGTTTAGTAAAATCGAGCTGGTAGAAAGGATATAAATGAGTTTAAGTGACCCAATTGGAGATATGATTGCAAGAGTGAAGAATGCTCAAGCTAGAAATCACAAAAAAGTTGATTTACCCTCTTCAAATTTTAAGAGCAAGATAGCTGATATCTTAAAAAATGAGGGATTTATAAAAGATTTTAAAATTTTAAGTGAAGATAAAAAGAATATATTATCTTTAGAATTAAAATATCATTCTGGCAATCCAGTAATAAATAATTTTGAGAGGGTTTCAAAACCCGGAAGAAGAATTTTTTCTAGCGCAGATAGCTTACCAAAAATAAATAATGGTTTAGGTATAGCAATACTATCTACACCCAAAGGTGTTATGACAGATATTGATGCGCGAAAACAAAAAGTAGGTGGTGAAATAATTTGTAAGGTTTTTTAATATGTCAAAAATAGGTAAAATAAATATTTCAATTCCAGAAAAAGTAAAAGTGGCAGTAGTTGGAAACATCCTAAATATTGAGGGACCACTTGGAAAAAAATCTCTAAATATTGATTTAGAAATGTTTAATTTAGATATTAAAGATGGGAAAGAAATTTGTATTAAACCAAAAAAAATCGATCAAGACTCAAAGAGATTATGGGGCATGAATAGAAGTTTGATAAATAATGCTGTCAATGGTTCTGTAAATGGATATGAAAAAATATTAGAACTTGTTGGAGTAGGATATAGAGCGTCGTTAAAGGGTAATCAATTGAATCTTCAACTAGGTTATAGCCATGATATAAATTTTGATATCCCAGACGGCATAAAAATTGCTGTTGAAAAACAAACTACATTAAAAATTTCAGGTTTTGATAAGCAGTTAGTAGGTTCTGTTGCCTCTAAAATTAAAACTTTAAGGAAAATTGAACCTTATAAGGGCAAAGGTATTAGAGAAAAAGGTCAGCATATCTTAAAAAAAGAAGGAAAAAAGAAATAATGAAATTAAATACTACCATTAGAAAAAAATTTAGAATTAGCAATAAAGTTAAAAAAAATGCGCCTGTAGGAAGATACAGATTAAGTATATTTAGATCTTCCAAAAATATTTCTGCTCAAATTATTGATGACATTACAAAAACTACATTATTGTCAGCTTCTTCAGTGCAAAAAGATATTAAAAGTACAAAAACAAAAAATAAGTCAGAACTTTCGAAAATAGTTGCTGAAAAATTAGCAAAAAAAGCTCAAGAAAAAAAGATAAGCAAGATATATTTAGACAGAGGAGTTTATAAATATCATGGAAGAATAAAGATTTTTGCTGAAACACTCAGAAAGAATGGATTGGAATTTTAAATATGGATAAATTTAAAGAAAAAAAAGCAGACGATTTTCTTGAAAAACTAGTTCACATTAATAGGATAACCAAGGTTGTTAAAGGTGGTCGAAGATTTGGTTTTTCTGCTCTTGTCGTAGTAGGGAATCAAGCAGGTAAAATAGGTATTGCCCATGCTAAGGCCAAACAAGTTCCAGATGCAATTAAAAAAGCAAATGAGATAGCGAGAAGGAAACTAATTCAAATCCCTTTAAGAGAGGGAAGAACAATCCATCATGATGTAAAAGCGAAAGATGGATCTGGCAGAATAGTTTTGAGATCTGCATCAAAGGGAACAGGCATTATTGCAGGTGGACCCGTAAGAGCTGTGTGTGAGGTTTTGGGTGTTAAAGATATTGTTGCTAAGTCTATGGGGACATCTAATGCACATAACGTAATAAGAGCAACAATTAAAGCTTTAATGAAACAAAATTCACCTAAACAAATATCATCAATCAGAAATAAAAAGATTGCTGAAATTATTGAAAAAAGAGGATAATGATAACATTAAACAATAGACCAAAACTTAATAAATCCAAGATAAGAGTTGGGAGAGGTATAGGCTCCGGTAAAGGTAAAACATCTGGTAGAGGCGTTAAAGGTCAAAAATCTAGATCAGGAGTAGCAATCAAAAGTTTTGAGGGTGGACAAATGCCTTTATATAGAAGATTACCAAAGCGTGGTTTTAACCCAATTCAAAAAGCGAGTATTGCAATTTTGAACCTTGAAAAAATTCAGTCTTATATAAATAAAAAGACAATAAATACCAATGATGTTCTCAATTCATCTTTACTTAAAAAGTTGAAATTAATAAATAAAAATTCAAAAAAACTTAAGATTTTAGGAACAGGTGAAATTAAAGATAAGATTAATATTGAGGCCGATTTAGCATCAAAATCAGCTCTAGAAAAGCTTGAAAAGATTGGTGGATCAATACAAATTAAAAAATAATATCAAAAGTAAATGAGCTCAATGTCTTCCACTAATGATTTAAGAAATAGAATTATTTTTACAATCGCAATCTTAGCAGTATATAGATTTGGAACCTTTGTTCCTCTTCCTGGGATTGATCCTGAACAACTTAAAATTTTGATGGAGGGTAATCAAAAAGGATTATTGGGTATGTTCAATGTATTTGCAGGTGGAGCAGTAAGTAGAATGGCAATTTTTGCTTTGGGAATTATGCCTTATATATCATCTTCAATAATTGTACAGCTATTAACAGGCGTATCAGATTATTTTAAAAACCTTAAAGCTCAGGGTGAAACTGGAAGAGCAAAGATTACTCAAATCACACGTTATGGTACTGTGCTATTAGCCACTGTGCAAGGTTATGGGTTATCTGTAGGCTTGGAGTCCTCCGCTGACTTAGTAATAAATCCTGGTATTTTTTTTAAAATTTCTACAGTGACCACTATTGTTGCGGGAACAATTTTTTTAATGTGGCTTGGTGAACAAATTACTCAAAGGGGAATTGGAAATGGTATATCGCTAATTATTTTTGCTGGGATTGTTGCTGAGATACCTAGAGCTCTAGTAACTACCTTTGAATTAGGTAGAACTGGGGCAATATCAACTTTGATGATAATAGCAATATTTGTTTTATTAATTTTAACGATTTTATTCATTGTATTTATGGAAAGAGCATTAAGAAAAATCTTAATAAATTATCCAAAAAGACAAATGGGTAATAAAATGTATGGAGGAGAGTCCTCTCATTTGCCGCTCAAAATAAACCAAGCTGGTGTTATACCTGCAATTTTTGCTTCAGCATTACTCTTATTACCTGTAACCTTTTCTAATTTCAACATTTCAGAAAATGAAACATTTTTAAATTTAAGTTCATATTTTACACAAGGACAACCCCTTTACATGTTGTTATATGCCTCAGGTATAATATTTTTTACTTTTTTTTATACATCAATCACTTTTAATCCAACTGAAACAGCTGATAATTTAAGAAAATATGGTGGGTTTATTCCCGGAATAAGACCTGGTGAAAGCACTGCAATTTACATAGAAAATATTTTAACAAAATTAACTACAATTGGTGCATTATATTTGACTTTAGTCTGTTTGATGCCAGAATTTCTAATTGCAAATTACCCTATACCATTTTATTTAGGAGGAACATCAATATTAATTGTTGTTGTTGTAGCAATTGATACAGTAACTCAAATTCAAACCAGACTTATGAGCTCTCAATATGAACAATTAATTAAGAAAACTAAATTTGGTAAGTAGATAAGCAAAGTGAATATAATTTTATTTGGTCCGCCTGGAGCTGGTAAAGGAACTCAAGCTAAACATTTAGTAAAAAAACTCAATAGTTTCCAAATATCTACAGGCGATATGTTAAGAGATGAAATCAAAAAAAATACAGAAATAGGAAAAAATATAATTAATGACATGAATGATGGTAAATTTGTTGATGATTTATTGGTGAATAAGTTAATTGAAAATGCTGTGTTTGATCCACAAAAAAAAGATAGACTTATATTCGATGGATATCCTAGATCTTTAACACAAGCTAAAAACTTAGAAGATCTATTAAACAAATCTCAACAAAAAATAAATTTTGTTTTTTTTCTCAATGTTAACAAAGATACAATAATTAAAAGAATTAAAAAAAGAAAAATCGAAGAAAATAGAACAGACGATGATTTAAATACTATTTTAAAAAGATATGATACTTACATGCAGACAACGAAACCTGTTTTAGATTTCTATTCTAAAAATCCCAATTTTTATGAATTAGACGGAAGTACTAAAATTGAAGAAATTACCTCAAAAATAGAGAGTTTTATCAATGTTTAAGCCGTTGACTTTAAAAGAACTTCTTATATAAAAGGCAGGAAAATTATCACTTATATATGGCTCGTATTGCAGGTATAAATATCCCACAGAACAAACTTGTTCACGTCGGATTAACTTATATTTATGGTATTGGAGATAAGTTTTCTTCTCAAATCTGCTCATCTTTAAAAATCTCAAAAGAAAAAAGGGTAAATCAGTTAACCGATGAAGAAATTCTTAAAATAAGAGAATATATAGATCAAAATTTTAAAGTTGAGGGTGATTTAAGACGAGATTACTCTTTAAGTATAAAAAGACTAATAGATCTAGCTTGTTATAGAGGTACAAGACATAGAAAGAAACTTCCTGTAAGAGGCCAAAGAACTAGATGTAATGCTAGAACAAGAAAAGGTAAAGCTATTGCTATAGCAGGTAAAAAATTAACTCCACTTAAAAAATAATTATGGCTAAAGTCGAAAAAGTTGAAAATAAAGAAAAAAAAATTGAAAAATCTTCTGCCAAGATAAAAAAAAGCTCATACTCAAAAAAGAAAAAAATTAAAAAAAATATTTTGAATGGTATTGCTTATGTTCAATCTACTTTTAACAACACGATAATCTCTATTGCAGATACTAATGGAAATGTTATCTCTTGGGCTTCAGCAGGTCAAAAAGGCTTTAAGGGTTCAAGGAAATCTACACCCTATGCTGCACAAATAGCTGCTGATGCAGCAGCTTCAAAAGCTTTAGACTATGGAATGAAAACTTTATCAGTTGAAGTTAAAGGACCTGGTTCAGGTAGAGAAACTGCATTAAGAGCATTACAAGCGAGAGGATTTAAAATTTTATCAATAAAAGATACAACGCCAATGCCACATAATGGTACTAGACCACCAAAAAAAAGGAGAGTTTAATGGAAACCGAAAACGTAAATATTAAAAATTGGAAATCCTTAATTAAACCATCAAAAATTGATGTTCAATTAAGCGATGATCTTTCTCGTGCAAAAATTATAGCCGAGCCACTTGAAAAAGGTTATGGACTTACTTTAGGTAATTCATTAAGGAGAATTTTGTTGTCTTCAATCAGAGGAGCCGCAGTTACTTCTATACAGATTGATGGAGTGCTTCATGAATTTACGTCAATAAAAGGAGTTCGTGAAGATGTAACTGATATAGTTTTGAATGTAAAATCATTAGCTTTAAAGTCATCATCTGAAGGTACTAAAAAATTAATTTTAGATGCCAAGGGACCAGGTGAAATAAAAGCATCAGATATTACACCGGTAGCTGATGTAGAAATATTAAATCCTGATTTAGTAATTTGTAATTTAGATGAAAATACAAGTTTTCATATGGAGATGAATGTTAATACGGGAAAAGGTTATGTCCCAGCGGAGCTAAATAAACCTGAGGAACCGCCTTTAGGATTAATTGCCATAGACTCACTATATAGTCCGGTTAAAAAAGTTTCTTATTCTGTTAGCACTGCCAGAGAAGGTAAAGCTCTTGACTATGATAAACTGACAATGGAAGTTGAAACAGATGGATCAATATCAGCTGAGGATGCAGTTGCCTATTCTGCTAGAATTTTTCAAGATCAACTAAAAATGTTCATTAATTTTGATGAACCAGTAGAGGCGCCAATAAAAGAGATTTCTAAGGAGCCAGAATTTAATAAAAATTTATTGAGAAAAGTTGATGAGTTAGAATTATCTGTTCGATCGATGAATTGTTTAAAAAATGATAATATAATTTATATAGGTGACCTTGTTCAAAAATCTGAGGGTGAAATGCTTAGAACGCCTAATTTTGGAAGAAAATCACTCAATGAGATAAAAGAGGTATTAACTGGAATGTCATTATATTTGGGCATGGAAATACCAAATTGGCCACCAGACAATATAGCTGAAATGTCTAAAAAACTTGAGGAAGCTATATAAATGAGACACGGTTTTGTTAACAAAAAGCTAAATAGAACATCGGAGCATAGAAAAGCGTTGTTAAAGAATATGCTTAATTCGTTAATAAAATATGAACAAATTAAAACAACATTACCAAAAGCAAAGTTTTTAAAACCTCAAGCTGATAAAATTATTACTTTAGGTAAAAAAGACACTCTTCATAATACAAAAATTTTGGTTTCACAGTTACAAGATATAAAATCTGCTAACAAAGTTAGAAAGACTTTATCGAAAAGATATGAAAAAAGATCAGGTGGTTATACAAGAATAATCAAAGCCGGTTTCAGATATGGTGATAATGCACCAATGGCCATTATTGAATTTGTAGATAGAGATATTGAAGCAAAAAGCATAGATAAAAAGAAAAAATCTATTTCAAAAGATCCTGAAATAAAAGAAGACAAAAAACCAGTCGCTGAATCAAAATAATATTTTTATTTATGGTAAAAAGTTACATCGTTGAATCAACGTGTAATAATATGCGAGTTGATAGATGGATACGTAATAGAATAGGGAGAATTCCTCAAGGACTTATTGAGAAATCTCTTAGATCTGGAAAAATCAAAGTTAATAAAAAAAAAGTAAAAAGCTCCCATAAGATACAATTTAATGACAAAATTGATTTTTATGAATTTAAATTTGAAGATAGAATCTTACAAAAAAAAATTGCTTTTAATCCTTCAAATCAAATAATTAAAGCAAATGAGGATTTAATAATAGATAATAATGAAAATTTCATAGTGTTAAATAAAAGTGCAGGTATTTCTGTTCAGGGTGGAACAAAATCAAAAAAAAACCTAATTGATATATTTAAAAAAAGTGAAATTTTCTCAGACTCAAAACCTTTTTCTGTTCACAGATTAGACAAAGATACATCGGGTGTTTTTTTAATGGCAAAAAATAGAGAAACAGCACAATTATTGACGTCATTATTTAGATTGAGAAAGGTTCACAAAACTTATCTAGCTATATGTCATGGTGAATTAGAAAAAAACTCAGGTGAATGGTCAGATGATTTGGTCCGTTATGACAATGGAAAAAAAATTATAGAAAAAGCTAGAACATTTTACAGAGTAATTGATAAAAATTCAAATTCTAGCCTTGTTGAAATGAAACCCATTACTGGTAGAAAGCATCAATTAAGAAAACAACTTTTCAATATTGGTCACTCAATTTTTGGTGATAACAAATATAAATCTTTTATAAAAAATATAGGTATTAATAAAGAATTAATGTTACATGCGTATGAAATCAAATTTATGATCAACTATAAAAAATTTACTTATAGAGCTTTGCTTCCTGATTATTTTAAAAGATTATTAAAAACGAAAAGACTTAACTATTCAAATTTGAAATGAAATTTTCAATTAATTTTTTATCTAATTCTTTATATTCCTGATCTCTGATTTTTTTTAGATTAGTTACCCCTTTATCTTTAATACCACATGGAATGATTGCCTTATATTTTTCTAGATTATTATTAATATTAATTGAAAAACCGTGATATGCTATCCACTTACTAATTCTTACTCCAATTGCTGCAACTTTTTTTGTACCTTCATTATCTCTGTGCCATATTCCAATGTTTTCTTTGTCAGAAAAACTTTTAATATTAAAAAAATCTAATGTCTCTATTATTGTTTTTTCTATTATTGAAATAAATTTTCTTATATCTTTTTTTCTTTTTTTTAAGTCTATTACAAAATAACAAATTAATTGGCCTGGTCCATGATAGGTAATTTTACCACCTCTAA
>MDTB01006348.1_pt1 | contig 17344 bp, 16 predicted proteins | sample 811161 | NCBI WGS metagenome assembly MDTB01 (sample SAMN05326650, study PRJNA326480) | marine metagenome | isolation source: seawater | place: Mediterranean Sea | collected 2009
AGAAGGTACATATATTACTGAATATTTAGTTTCAAAAGAATTGATGGTATCAACTATGAAAAAAGCAGGTTGTTACCTTCTTGACTCAGATACATTTGGTAATATTTACAATCTAAATAAAGACTGGTTTTCAAGAGTAGCCCCAACAGAAGAAAACAAGAAAAATAAAAAGTTTTATGAAAGAGTTATTAAATTTTATGGAAATTTAGAAGGTGCTGATAAAGAGAGCAAAACATACTCATTTTTAAATAGATTCTATATTTTCAAAAAGATTGAATAAGAATCATATTATTTTAGAAGACTACAAACATATGGAAATTTCAGAATCTATGAAAAACAATATTACTTTTAATGATTTTATAGTACCATTAAAAGAAACACAAATTTTAATTCCAGATGTTGGCCCAGTAATATTACTTGATGTTCTCAATGAAAACTTATTTTCAAACAAAAATATTGATTTTTCAAGAATTGAGCTTTTAAGGAACGGCTTTACACTTAGATATAATGATTGTGTGTATTTTGTCGTAAGTGAATTAAGTAGATACATAGAGTTTTTAACATCTAATAATTTTAAAATAAACAAAATTTCAAATATGTGTCCTATTAATTTTAATATTTTGAATAACAAACTTACAGACTCTGATAATGTCTACAAGGATATTTATGATAAATTATTTAATTTCAGAAACTATATTTTAGAAAATTCTCCAGAACTAATTGAATATTTTTGGCCTAGATTCTTTAAAGGAGTTGTAACAAATTTCGTACCAGAACCAATGATGATGATTTTACTTTTTAAAAGACCATCAGGTAAATCATTGCTAATGAATATTATCGAAATTAACGATAGGATTATACTATTGTCACAAGATAAGGTTAATGAAGTATTAGAAAAAACAGACGAAGATAGAATAAAGATTAGTGATAATGAACTTTACTCTTATATTGTTGAAAACTGGACTGAAATTATAAACATGGATGATGAAAAAGATTATATTGTAAATAATTTGAGTCAAGTAATAGGATCAGTAGATATGGCCAAGTTTATTTTTGAATCAAAAGTTAATAAGGATAAATATATTATTAATATTGAAGATCTAAATCAAATAATTAATTTTTCTACTAATAAATCTAAAAAAGAATATATTGAATATTTTTGTGATAATTATCCAAAATTATATGAAAGTAAGGATAATATCTTTTTGAATTTTGAAGGATTTAATAAATATCTATTGAATTTAAATCCACTCCAATTAAAGTCTTTTGAGGACAAAGAACAAATAAATGAAATGTATTATAACATAACTAATGCTCTAGTTGAATGCTATGAAAAATTATATAAGTACCAAAAAATTTAAAATTTTCTTTTAAATTAATCAGTCTCTGTTTTTGTATTAAATTTCTTTTTAGATTCACTTTTGTAAATTGTTTTATTCATTTTTACCATTTCAATTCTGCATTTAGACTCTCTATAACATTCTGCAACATAATTTCTAAAATCCCAATAGAAATTAAATTTTGACGTATAATATACCAAAACTTTTCTATCTGATTTATCTAATTGTATATCAACTAGAGAAACAATTTCAGATATCTTATTTCCAATATACATATCAAAAAATTTTTTCTGAAATTTAATTAGCAGAAAACTTTCATAAAAATATTTATTAGATTCAACTTCATTTAAACTTAATAGAGTTACACTCGGAACTATACCAGACCCACTAAGTTTCTCTTCAAACCCTATTATTATCCCTAGCTCATCTTTATTTTTGTGATCTTTGATCAATATCTTGCAAGGCAAGATGCTACACGAAATGGAACTATGATTATCACTATATATCTTTGATAAATTTACACATACTAAATCCTGTTCTTTCAACCTTTCTGACTCACAACCTGATATCTGACAATTTAAAATACCTAATCTAGTAAATACTTTATATGCAAAAAAATACTCATGAAAACCTGGATATATAGGCTCCAATATAAAACATGTTTTTAAATAATTAGCTTTCATTGGTTAAATAATAAGTATTATTTAGGCAATGTATAATATTTTTTTCAATTTTTTGATTTTTTTATACGAAAATTACACTAATCATATTGATTTACTTCGCAATACAAAAACTTAAAGATCAGATTTATGGGATAAAGTTAATATGAATAAATGGGTTTAAGTAAGAATAAAATGTTGGTACATAGAAAGTATTCATTGAATATAAGTAAGGATCGTAGTAAAAGTGAGAAATTGGTGAGTAAACATTAGGAGTATAGTAACTATGGGTACTCTTTCCTTTCTTTGTATCAGAATCAAAAAAATCTTCATCATCTTCATCATCATCAAATGGATCAGATTTCTTTGATTTATTTGGTTTTCTATTCTTTTTTGCACCTCCTTTTTGTTCTAAACCTGAAGTAAATCTCATAAGATTTTTCTTAAATTTAACATAAGTATTTTTTTCGTTTTGAACTACAACTGGTTCTAATGAAAAATCAACAGTATTATCAGTTCTTGATTCTTTTACTTTAAAACTATAAAATTTTCCATTACCTGAATTACCTTTTTGAATAGTAAAATGAAATTTAGGAACATTGTTATTAAAATGTTCTGATAAATTTTTATAGAGATTTTTAGCAGCTTCTAAAGAATTCTTTGCTTTAACTTGAGTTTTTAAACTTCCTTCAATATGAGGATTGACAAGTACATAAGAATTTGACATTATATATTATTATAGATTTTTTTTTCGAATCTATTTAAATTTTTTATAAATAAACGATTTCTTTTTAAAGAGAATATACATTACAAAATATAATATGGTAAAGGTAATAGAACTCAAAACTACACAATCACCTGCCATAAGAACTTTAACAGACACTCTTAATTCTCTTCTTACTGATATTAATATTACTTTTTACCCTAATAATCCAAAACAAAAAAGTGATTCTAATGAAGATCAAACAGAAGAAGATTCAGAGGTTAATAAAGTTTCTCAAAATGGTGGTGTAGTTATAAAGGAAGTTAATAAAACCGTAACAGTTCTGGTTTATTGTAAACTAGATGGATTTGAAGAATATTCATATAATTATCACAAAAATAAACTAATGATTGGTGTTAAGCTACCAAATTTACTTAAATGCTTAAAATGTATGACTCACTTTGATACAATGTCTTGGATAATTGAAAAAGAGGATATGAATAAATTAATTGTAATATTAGAAAGTAACGAAAGACATGAGAAAAAAATTTTCAAATTAAACCTTATGGATTTAGATGATGATAGATATGAAATTGAACCAGTTGAATTTCCTTACAGTATTACTATGCCATCACAAGATTTTCATAAATATTGTAAAGATATGACATCAGTAATGGCTACAAAAATGGAAATTCAGTGTACTTCAAATATGTTATTTTTATCAGGTAAAAGTGACATAGGATCAGTTGATTTTCAACTGGGTGAATGTATAGGAGGATTACAAATTGATGTTAATACAGATAAAAATGAAATTGTACAGGGATTATTTGAATTAAAATACCTTACTATATTCACAAAATGTACAAATTTATGTAATGAAGTCAAATTATATCTAAGAAACGATTATGCATTAGTAGTAAAATATCAAGTTGCTGCTTTAGGAGAAATTAAATTAGTGTTGTCACCTAGTGAACCAGACAATTAAAATAAATAAAAAAAATAAAAAAAAATCAATATTAATATTGATTTTTTTTAATATTTTATTCATATTCAGGCATGTGAGCTATGTAAATAATATCTAAACCATACTTTTTTAGAATATCTTTATTTATTAGATTTAAGCTATTATTCTTACTATTCTTATTCCATATTTTGATTACTGAAAAATTACTTTTTTTAAGACAAACTGATAATCCAACTATTTCATCTGGTATTGATATTAATTTATCAGTTACCAAATAGCACGATAAATCAGTCCATAGTTCATGAGATTGATACTCCGATATCTTGAATGACCAACATCCTCCATATTTGTTTGATTCGTCTTCCCAGAGAGGCACTATATTGTCCTTCATTATAAAAAAATGTTTATTATTAATACCTCCTAATTTATCCCAGTTATTATAAAGTTTCCAAAAACTACCCACATCATGAATATTATAAAGTTTCTCATAACCGTCAATTGTCCAATTATCTTTTTTTGAATGATACCACAAATTCCATTCATTTTTGAAATTCATTTCATTATTAGAATTATCTTCCATTTCATTATTAACATAAAACTTATTTAAATATGTTTTTTATAATATATTTAATGGACGTTATAAAAAACAATTTAATCATAGCAAGAAATTTCTACCAGTCACACATAAATTCTAATATAACATCAGTTTTAATGGTTAATCCTGATATATCTTCACCTTTATTTAAACCATTTTATATGAGCTTTATTAATTTAATTCCATTTTTTATAGTCAAAAAAATTCTTGGAATATATGATATTGATTATTTATATGAAACAGATGGATTAATAAGAATTAATACAGAAACAAATAAAGTTAGCTTACTTCCTATTATTCTTCGTTTTGAATTATTAGATGAAGATGAAAATTTTATAATAGATCTTAAGGAAGCTACAAAAAATTATTCAAATAATTTAAGATTAGATTATATCATTAAAAATGAGTATTTAAAGATAAAGAAAGAAGAATATAATTTTTATTTTGGTATGAATCTTATATATACAATGATTCATAACGAAAAAAAATTAAATGAAGAAGAAATAAAATATTATTCAAATCTAGGCAAAGTGATAAAATCAAGTAATTTTAAAATTAAAATAAATATGATAAAAAATTCAATACCATTAGTTAAAGTGATTTCATATGATGAAAATAAATTTTGTTCTAAAAATGAAATATTATCCCAGTTGTAAACAAATTTTAGTTTAAGATTTGAAACTTATTTTATAAGTTTTTATATACACATCACTATGAGTACAGAACAATTAGCGACGAGGAACGATCTCAACCTAGGTTCTTCTACATATTACGATAGTGAACTTCTTAAAATTCATGATTATTTTAATATTTTAACATTACCACTAATTTTCGTTAGTAATTGGATTCAATTAATATTTGGTGATATATTTGGATTTGATTATTTATTTTATCTTTTTTTAGGATATATTTTATTAGATTTATTATGGTTAATTTGGAAACCAAAATCAGTTGGAAGTCCAGGAACTATAATTTTTCATCATGTTATTTCAGCTGGAGGTTGGATTATACCTATATTTAATCAAGACTTAGCACTACTTACTAGACTTGCATTATTAGTAGAATTTAATACTTGGTTTAATATATTAAAAAGATATAACAAAACTGATCTTGTTTATAATTGTTTTTACATAACATGGTTCTTTTTAAGAGTTATTTTATATCCAACACTTTTTTATATGTCTTTTAATAAATATTTATTATACATAAGTAAATATGGAACTTATCTTAACTTGGCATTGCCGATATTGATAATTTGTGTTAGTTTAACAATATTAAACTTCATATGGAGTTATGAACTTATTATAAAAAAAGGATATTTAGGAGTTTCAAGTAAAAAAGATTAAGATGTTTTCATTTAATCAATAGAATCAAAATAAATTTTGATTCTATTTATATTAATAAAAGATTTAGGTGATTTTTTTTCTATAGTTTCTTAATATGAAAGATAATTTAGATTTAATTACTACAGCTATTACTATTTTAATAATTGGTTTGTTTTATTGTATTATATCAAATAAAAATAATGGAATTATTGAAAATATGAGTTGTGTTTTTGATAAAAAAACAGAAGAAAGACTAAGAAATTCATTTTTATGGGACCAAGAATACGAAGATAATTATGACTATAGGTTTAGTAAAAATAAAAAATTAACACTAAAAGATATTAATAAATTAAAAAACATATTAAAAAGAAGGTCTACATTCAGCAATGATAATAAAAAAATAAAAGATATTTTCGATGAACCAAAAAAGGTTGTATTTTATATTGAAGAGATGATTGACTTTTTATTAATAGATGACTCTAAAGAATATAAGGAAAAAATAGATGAAAATACAACTATAAATTTAATAATACATTTATTGTTAATTTTAAGACTAAGAAGAATATTTAATTGTAAAAATTTACAAAAACTTGGTGATGATAATCCAATAATATCAAATAAAATAGCTAGTTTATTAAGTAAAAATATAGTTAGACTTTGCACTGAAGAAGATTTAAAATCTTTTTGTGAAAGTTTCAAACCTTCTTTTAAAGTAAAAGAACTAGATAAGGAATTAGTATTAAAAGAAATGGAAGCATTTACAAATAATCAATATTTAGAAGATGATACAAGAGAAGTAGTTGATCATTACGAAGATTACGATCGTAGTTTTGGAGTGTTTTCGATAAAAGATAGTATTGATAATTTTGGAGTTGGATATTATAATGATACAATATTGGATAACTTGTTAAAAGTCATATTGAAAAAATTTGAGGATCAATATAAACTTAAATATGATAAATATGATTTAGAACATTTATCTGAATTATGTGTAATATTTTTAAAAGATATTCATAAAGTTCTAGATGAATTACATAAAGTAGATGATTCAAACTTAGTAAAAAAATATGAATTACAAATAAAGTATAATCCAATGAGAGAGTTATTTTATAATTTAAAATTTCATTATAAAATACTATCAATATATTATCTGATTAATAAAACAATTACTAATGAAAAAGATAGAATACAAGCTTATAAATGTTGTGGTAACGGTAATGGACAATGTTTTAATTTTACTAAAAATAGAAAAGATGAAACTCCTGTTGTATTTGGCACTAATGAATATGGATTTAGAAAAGATTCAAAATGTCATCCTTCAAGTATGGCCCATGTAAAGAAAAGACAAAATACATTATTAAAGACTATTATGGATGAAGAAGAAATAATTTGGAAGAAATTAGATGATAATACTAAAAATCTATATATTGAATATCTTGATGATATTGTAAATTATGTATCTAATAATCTACCATCTATAGACGATAAAAGTAAACCAAAAACACTAATTTACTTTATGGAAAAACTTAAAAAAATGGACAAACTAAAGATAGAGACAATATTCATATCTGAATTAAGATCAAATTTAATTCCTATTACACTTAATGTTAATAATTTTATAACTGATGAAACTAAAAATGTAATATTATTAATCGAAGAATCAAAAAGTTATAACAAAATAATTAGATTAATTAATGACATTAATCCAGGAGAAGGACTAAATAAAAACTTTGATTTTGTTAGTCTTGAAAATTTAACACTGATTAAATTTTCTGTTATCAAACTTTTAGAAATTAACAGTTTATTTATTCACTTAAATGCTAATAAGAATTTATCCATGATGTTCTTGAAAATGATTTTAAATCTTGTTGATACTGATCTTAATTATTTTGCTATTTTAAAGAAAGTAGGTATTTTACCAAGAAACATAGGATTTTTCTTAGAAAAATTTAGTGAAATATTAAAAGATAATAAGTATATTAAAATTAGTAAAAATCCTATTATGTTTAGTAGTAAACCAAAAGAATCTATAACCTATAATACTAACGAAATAAAAAAAGTTGTCGGAAATGAAAATACCAATCTAAAAAATATATTCCCTGCAAAAGAAGAAGATGTATGTGAAGTTTTCAAACCAATTTTATATATATTAAGAAGTCAAAAGAAAATTACTCCTGAAGAATATATTAAATACAAAAACTTAATAGGTGATGAATGCTTTAAAAGATATGAAATATTTGACCCTAATGAAAAAAAGATACAGCCATTTACATCCGTTGAAGACGATTATAATAAAATGATAGATACAATTAATAACTATATTAGGAAACATCCAAATTAAATTTCTTCAAATATTTTTCAACACTAATTTTTGTTGCTTTTGAAAAACCTCCTATATAATATATGTCTTTTATCAAATCCATTCTATACATGTCGAAATCAGGAAAATCCACCCAGAACTCCTCTGGATGAATTTTTCTATATAATTCTTTATATTTATCTACGAATTCCTCCCAATATTCATCACCTCCAGAAATACCATCATAATTTATCTTATTAATGTTACCTGTAAATGTAACTCTTTTTGAATGCATTGCATTCTTTTTATCCCAAGGAACATTATTTTCCCTTATGTATAAAGAAGCTTTTGAATAACCTTCATATCCCTCCTTTCTGATATTTTTTGTATGCTTAGACATTCTAGAAAGACAAAATATCGGAAACCCATTATCTGATACTACAAAACCACTTAATGAAACAAAGGGATATCCTTCTACATTTTTACTATAATTAATTGTTGATAATAGTCCATGCGAAGAATAAGAATTCTTCATTAAATTAACTACATCATCTAATGAATTTTTTTCAATACTCATTTGAATAAACTTTGTTGGAATTAATTTAGTTGATTTTATTAAATTAAAAGAAAAAGAATTGTTAATTAACATAAATATTACTAAACAAAAAGTAGTCATTCTCTCGAAACCCAAATTAATAATAATAATCATTAATAATATTAATGATTATATTTCTTTATACAGAATATTTCTTTTGTATCGATATAAATACTTGACTTAGAAACACAGTTGTTTCAAATCAATAAATCAGTAACAATACCATCAATATCAAATTTATTTATATAATCTAAAATAAATTTATTTTTGCATGTAAATGCAAAACATTTAATTTTATTTTCTTTTAGAAAATCTAATGTATCAACTCTCAACATTTCCCAATTTAATGAAAGAAAGTCAATATTATATTCATTTTTACATTTAATTAAATCCTTATCTAATAACCTATTATCAGTAATATATCCTAATTTTAAATTTAAATCGTTAATTTTATTATATGTTGATAAATCATTAAGATGTTTTTTATTAAAGCTTCCTAAATATAAATTATTTTTAAAAGAAAAATCATTATTAAAAAATTTTATTAGTTCATTCGATAGATTATCACTACCTTTAAGGTCAAGGTATAACCCTTTTTTATCTATATCATTAATTTTAAATAATTCTGAAATAGTTAAAATTTTATTATTATTTTTTTTTAAATCTGAATAATTAATATCAGAAATTAGTTTATAATTTGAATCTTCTGATCCTACATATAAATCATGATGCAGTACAATTATATTATCTTTTGTTAATTGTAAATCTAATTCAATAACATCAAAATTTTTATTTAAAGCATTGGTTATAGATTCTAATGAATTTTCCATGACACATTTGTTTCCAATATACCCTCTATGTGAAATCTTCATAACCATTTGAGCTAATATTGAGTATAAAAAAAAATTCATACTGTATGTAAATTTAATTAATTTTTCTCTTAAAAACTTTTTAATAAAGCTAATACAAAAAATGAATGGGTATATATTTAAAGTTAAAAATAGATTAAATTTATTAATGGAGATTATTAATTTATTCATTTTTATAATTTTTACCTACATTTTAAAATTCTTCAATTGGTATCAATTGGTATTTTACTTTTTAATTTTTTGCATATCTTTACAAAGTTTTATCAATGAAAACCCTAATACAGTTAATGATTTTGTAGAAGTTACTGACAACTATAAAATGAGAATTTACAAATACTCTGAAGAAAATAAAATACTAAATTATTCAATTATTGTTCTTAACAAAATGAATGATTTATTTGTAAAAGGTAGAGATATAGTTGTATATTTCATAGGAAGAAATTTTATTAATACATTCGCTCCTAAAGAAATTGCAACACTAATGCTTGATGAAAATATACATCAACTCATGAATCCAGCATTTGACTCATCAAAAAACAATGTTTTGCATCATAAAGTTGAATCGATTCCTAATGAATCACCAAGTATTGAATCGAATCAAAAGAAGGTATTTAATGATGATGTAGAAATGTTAAATTTCTTAGACAATTTAAAATAATTTTTTTGTAAATATTTCATCTAATGCTTCTTTATTATCTTTAGCATTTTGGTAACCATCTTCATACATATTCTTAATATTATTTATTTTGTTTATATCTAGACTATCAAAATAACTTTTATAGAATTCACATAAATCTACACTTTCATTGTTACTAATATTTTTTTTAAATAAATTAGGATTTATTATTAAGGATGGAATTTTAGTTGGTAAATATGGAGAATCATTTAAATACATTGAAAATCCACCATCTATAGTAATTTTATCTTTATAAACAAAATACAAACTTCCACAAACAAAAGGAATATGTGAGCTACCCATACAGCAATCGATAGCATCAGAAAGAGATTCAAAATTATTATAAACCTTGCTTCTAAATTTAAAATTTTCAAATATAGTTGATCCAACGTATACTTTTTCTAAATCAAAATCATTATTACTAAAATTAGATAAAAATTTTCTTTTTATCATTAATTCAACATTAAATATAGATCCTGCTTTTTCATAATCAATATCAAATATTGTATCTATTATTTTTTTAGTATCATATTTGTAACTTAAAAATAAACTATTCCATGATCCAGCTGAAGCACCAGAAAATACATAATTTGAAAGATCATAATTTTCTTTAATGTAAGTACAAATACCCAAAACATAAAATCCTTGTAATCCTCCTGGTGTTATTGTTATTAATTTTTTATCTTGTATTGATTCATACAATAGATCAAAAGTTAATTTTATTCTATCAATATCCAATATTTTAAACTTATTATTTTGAATATTATTTGAATCATCTAAATCTTTACAATTTGAATTTAAAACTAAATGTTTTTTAAATAATCCAAATAAAGAAAATGAATTAATTATCTTTGTTGATTCAAAAAATAATATTAGTAATAAATATATTGGAAAACTTAAAAATCTCATAATTATAGTTAAACAGATTTAAAAATAAGATAAACTTAATAAAAAAAATTGATTTAAATTTAAAAAAATAGTTAGCTTTTAATATTAATGAGTTTAGTCGAGTATGAAGATATTAGAAATATGATAAGGTTATATTTTAATCAAGAACAAGTGTTGTACAATCATCTTTTTTCATCATTCAATCAGTTAGTTGAAGAAATTATTCCATTTACTCTAATTAAAGAGAATAATTACTTTTATGAAAATGTTGATAAAACAGACATATTTTTACATGGATTTAGATGTAAGAATATTAGATTGAAACCAGTTGTTTTTGAAAATAATCCAAACGAGATAATGTTTCCTGACCAAGCGAGAAAAAACCATCTTAATTACTTTGCAAATATTTATGCAGATGTTGAACAAATAGTAGAAAAATCAAATATCCTTACTGGTGAAAATACAGTTAAGGTTGTAACAAAAAATAATGAAGAAGATCCAATCGCAATTGCAAGTATTCCCGTAATGGTAAAATCTAAATATTGTTCTACAACAATAAAAAAGGATTCACACAATGAATGTAAGTATGATCCTGGAGGATACTTTTTGGTTAATGGTAAAGAAAAAGTTGTTATGTCAATTGAAAAAATGGTTGATAACAAACCATTAGTATTTACCAAAAAAGATTCAAGTTTTCCAAGAGGACACTATTTTACCTGCCAGATTAATTCAAAAGCAAATGATTGGTCAGATAATTTACAAATACTAAACATCAAGGAAAAGAAAGATTCTACATTCGTTATTAGCACATCTCAATTATCAGATATAAAAATAATTGTGCTCATGAGAGCACTAGGTTTAGAAACTGATCAAGATATTATCTCTAACTTCTGTTATAGTTTAGATGATATTAATATGATCAATTTGATTAAACCATCAATAGACAACTCAGTTGATGATGAAGGAAATATAATTAGAACAAAAGATCAAGCAATAGATTATTTAATTACTAAATTAAGAAGAAATAAAAGATTTAGTCAATCAGATGAAGAATTAGCAGTTAAACAAAAAAAGATATTTTTAGAAAAAATATTCAGAAAAGATTTACTACCGCACTTAGGTGAAGATATAAAACTTAAAATTAGATTCATTTGTATCATGTTTAACAAAATGTTTAAAGTAATTTTAAAACGTGAAGAACAAGATGATAGAGATGCTCTTCAAAATAAAAGAATAGAAACACCTGGAGTGCTAATTGGTCAACTTTTCAGACAAAACTGGAAAAAATTATTAAATGAAATCGGTAAAAACTTTAAGAAGAAAAATCAATCAGACGAAAACCCTGTATCTGTTATTAACCAAATTAAACCAAATTCAATTGAACAAGGAATAAAAACAGCTTTATCAACAGGTATATGGGGGATGAATAAAACAAAAAAAGGTGTAGCACAAGCTCTTCAAAGATTATCATGGTTTGGAGCAAACTCATACCTAAGAAGAGTAATGGCACCATCGTTAGATAATACAACATCAAATATTACTAAAATTAGACTGGTGAATAACCTTCAGGCACAGTTTTTATGCCCGACGGAAACTCCGGAAGGCCAAAACATCGGGATTATTAAAAGTTTGGCAATGTCATCAACTATTACTATGCAAAATGATAGTCAATTGGAGATAGTAAAAGAAATTATCAAAAAATTCGGAAAATCAGAAAAACCTACTGAAGTCAGTCCATTAGAAATATCGTCATATGGAAAAGTATTTATGAATGGAAATTGGATTGCTATTACAAAAGAACCTTATGAATTATATACTCTTCTCAAGAAAAATAGACAAGAAGGTATATTAGACAAATTTACATCTGTATATTTAGATTTTATGAAAAAAGAAATTGGTATTTTTTCTGATGGTGGTAGATTAATAAGGCCTATTTTACAAGTTGAGAATAATAAAGTTAACATGACTAAAGAAGTTTTAGATGAGATAAATAAACAAATAGACACAACAAAAGAATCTGCAGAAGTTAAAAAAGGAAATTCATGGAACATTTTAATGGATAAATTTCCAAAACTACTAGAATACGAAGATATAGAATCATCTAATTATCTAATGATTGCACAAACTCCTTATGACTTAGTAGCAAATGAAGAGAATAAGAATAGAGATTTGAAACATAAGGATATTAATGATGTAAATAGATATGGTGATTATAGGTATGTTAATTATACACATTGTGATATTCATCCATGGTTAATGCTTGGTTATGTAGTATGTAGTATTCCTTTTTCAAATCATAACTTTGGACTAAAAAATATTATCTTTTTCTCTCAAGCAAAACAATCAATAGGAGTGTATTTAACTAGTTATAAGGATAGAATGGATATTTCACAAATATTATATCATCCACAGGTACCACTTGTTACAACAGAAGGAATGAGAATTAATAACTCTATGGATTTACCTTTTGGAGAAAATGTAGTTATTGCAATTATGAGCTACATGGGATATAACCAAGAAGATTCTATAATTTTCAATAAAGCATCAGTTGATAGAGGTTTGTTCTTATGTGATTCATTAAAAAAGGAACACGCTGAAATTGTAAAAAATCCTTCAACTTCCCAAGATGATATTTTTACAAAACCAGATTCTAACAAAGTGACAGGAATGCAACAGGGAAATTACGATAAATTAAATGATAAAGGGTTTGTTCCAGAAGAAACTGTAATTGATAATCAGGATATAATTATTGGAAAGGTATCACCAATTCAACCAACAGGAACAAATAATAAAGTTTACAAAGACAACTCAGTTCAATTTAAAAGTAATGTAGAAGGTGTTATTGATAGAGTTCATACAGGAGTTTATAACAATGACGGTTATGAAATGTATAATGTTAGACTGAGAATGGAACGAGTTCCCATCATTGGTGATAAATTTAGTAATCGTCATGGCCAAAAAGGTACGTTGGGTATCCTTCTACCAGAAAGAGATATGCCTTTTACCGAAAGTGGGATGGTACCAGATCTAATCATGAATCCTCACGGTATACCTTCAAGAATGACACATGCTCAGTTACTAGAATGTTTAGCTTCAAAGTATGGTGCAATAACAGGACAATATGTTGATGGTACACCATTTAATAACTATGATGTTTCTAAATTACCTGATATGTTAAAGAGTGTAGGATTTAAGCCATACGGTACAGAAACTATGTATTGTGGTATTACAGGTAAAAAGATGCAAAGTGAAATATTTATTGGTCCTACTTACTACATGAGATTGAAGCATATGGTTTTAGATAAGGTTCACTCCAGAAGTATTGGTCCTAAACAAGCAATCACAAGACAACCATTAGAAGGAAGATCAAGAGACGGAGGTCTAAAAATTGGAGAAATGGAAAAAGATTCTATGATTGCACATGGTGTAGGACAATTCTTAAAAGAAAGATTAAATGAAGTTTCTGATATTACAAAAGTACACATATGTGATGTATGTGGTAGATTTGCATCAAAAGTATTTGATAAGGATTATTATTATTGCGAAGGATGTGATAATTCAACTAGAATATCTGCTGTTTCAATGCCTTATGCATGCAAATTATTGTTCCAAGAAATTACAAGTGTTAATATTCAACCAAGAATTAGAACAAGACAATCAGTATTTGAAGCAAATGTTTAAATGATACAATTTTTCATAAAAAATTGAATTTTTTTATTTATAAAAGTCTATAATCTAAGTCATATATATGTTTTCAGAAAATAAATATGAATTTATTGATGGTTTCCCTAAATGTTTTTTTAATATTAGATACAAAAAATTTAACGACTGGGAAATAGCTCCTTGGAAGTTAATGGTTAATAATAAAAAATTAATTGGTGAAGGTGAATTTGGTAAAGTTTACATGGCAAATTGGGCAAATACACAAGTAGTGGCTAAAGTTGTAAATGATAATATATCAGAAGAAAAAAAGAGAAATTTTATCAAAGAAATTAATTTGCATACAATATTAGTTCATCCAAATATTGTACAATTTTTAGGATATGTTTCTGATCCATTTATAATGGTAATGGAATACGTTCCAAACGGTGAATTATTAAATTACATTAATAATAAAAGTTTCATGTCAAATTGGAAAAAAATTGAGATATGTAAGAATATCTTAAAAGCAGTAGAATATATGCATGATCGACATCCTTATCCAGTAATTCATAGAGATTTAAAACCACAAAATATTATGATGACACCATCAGGATTTCCTAAATTAGCAGATTTCGGAATAAGTAGACTAGTTGGAATCAACAAATCTGAATCAACTGATTTTCTTTGCAATACAATTGAATCAGTAGATTCAAATAAAGATAATACAATTGAATCATTTAATTGTTCAGAACAATTGATAGACAATGAAAAAGACCTTACTAATTTCTGTGGAAGTAAAAGATATATGTCTCCAGAAATGAGTAAAAATGAAGATTATAGTCTTTTAACAGATATATGGAGCTTAGGAATTATATTTAGTGAATTATTTGAAAATGAAAGATATGTTCCAAATAATGGCTTCTTATATAGAAAAACACCAAAGATTATTAAAAATATAATTGTATCAAAAATGTTAGTTAATAATCCTACTAAAAGATTATCTGCAACTGAACTAATAATATTATTCGATGAATCACAGAAATCATTCAATTATTTTGGATTATTTTCATCGCGAAGCAAATAATTTAATCTTTTAATTAAATATTCTAAATTAAAAGTAGGTGCAGAATATGTTGATTCTAAATTTTTAGACTGATGATGATACAAATGTGTTCTTGGAGAAACAAAATATTTATTCCACTCCACATTCTCTAATTCCTGACAATGAATTATCAAGTTCATTATTGATACAATCATTATTCCTAAATCAAATGAAGCAATATTTGGATTTACAATTATGGAACCGACAACAAATGGTAACATATATGCTATTGTAAATTCCATTTCAGAAACAGCATTACCGATACTAGGTACCAATGTTTCATTAAACTGATGATGAAAATAATGATATTTTTTAAATAAATCATTCCTATGCATATTTTTATGAGCTAAATAATACCCAATTGAATGAATAAAAACAATTTCAAAAGTATTAATTAAATCTATATTTCTGGATTGATCCATTGTATTTCCAATTAAACTATAATAAATCGGTCCCAAAAATAATAAATTTTTATAAGATTTTAACATACCTCTATTATAAAGAGTTATGTTGTTGTCTTTTAATTTCTCCACAGAATTCTTACTAATAGTATTATCCATTATAAGTCCAGTTCCTACTGTTAGTAATCCTAATTCTATTCCATGTACACAATGTTCGAATGAAAAGCATTTTAAAAATCTCTTTTCATTAGTTTTTCTTTTTATATTACATTCAAAAATGTTGAATGAATTTATAAGCCAAAAATTGGCAAATATAGCAAGTAAAAACAAATTCATTTAATATGCATCTATAGATAAATATTTATATAGAAACCAATTATAAAAAAAATTTGAAAAACTTTTTGTATATTATATTTTAACTTTGAATGAATATAATGAGTTGTTTATATGATTATAAATTTGTATTTGAAGATGGAAATATAATATTAGGAACTAGGAATGCAGAAATAGTATTTAACAAGATTGAATTATTACCGAAACTGATACATGGTGGTCCTGGATTTAAGCCTGAAGATGAAAAAATAGTAGAAGGATTTTTTGAGACTAATAAAATTTCAAGTTATATGAATTCTTCGCAATTTTCTGATATTATAGACTCAATTTTAGGAATTATAGAATCTTCTGAATCAATAGTAAAAAATTGTATGAGATTAGGAGGTTGTGAATATCTAGAAGAAAAGCTTAAGAATAAGAATGAAGTTGAAATGAATAGAGATTATTTTGGATCAATAGTTGATCCAACATGCGATACTAAAAATATGTTTGAATGGGTTCAGATATCATGTGATAATAATGATTTTAAGGGTGAAGTAAAAAAAATGAATGATAATGGTTTCATTATAGTAAGTTCTACTGATTTTAGTTCAGATAAAAACTCAAACTCACTTAATGTATTTAATTTTAGAAAATTAAAATCATAAAAAGAATTAACAAGGTTAATTCAATATATGAATATAATGGAAATTGCACATAGGGGATATTCAGAATTGTATAAGGATAATACAATACAATCTTTAAAAAAAGCAATAGAATATAACTTTGATATGATTGAATTAGATATTCAATTAACAAAAGATGATAAAATTGTAATATATCATGACACCTATATAATGACAAAAAATAATTCTTTTTTTATTTTTGATTTAACATATGACGAAATCAAGTCCATTGATGATGATATTCCATTATTAGATGATTTATTTAACATGATAAATGGATTCAACAAT
>MDTB01007859.1_pt1 | contig 17343 bp, 19 predicted proteins | sample 811161 | NCBI WGS metagenome assembly MDTB01 (sample SAMN05326650, study PRJNA326480) | marine metagenome | isolation source: seawater | place: Mediterranean Sea | collected 2009
AGATTTTTAAGATCTACATATATAATATCTTTTTCATTTATTATTTTTCCATCATAATACTTTATTACATTATCGTTATTACAATATGGATTAAATTTTATTAGCTCTGCTATAATATTTTTTTTAATTAATTTACTTCGTAGATTTAAAAATGCATTTTTCAAAAATAATTTATTTGTTGTGTTACAAATTGGACCCCCGTAACCATAAGCAGTCTCAATATCTTTAAAATTTTTAGCTTTAAGGATTTTAGAAATAAGAAATGGATAGATAAATATATATTTATTATCGGCATAAATATAACAACTTGAGATCTTATTTTTATCTTCATAAAGGTTTAAATAACTTGGGTGATTAAAAATACTATTTTGATCTTTTGAGAACCTATTTAAAGCATTAATCCAAATTCTATAATTTTTTTTAGTAATAATTCTTGAGATCACAACCATTTAATAAACTATTTTTGCTATGATTTTTGAAATTTTTTCGTTAGCATTTCCTTTTCCGAATTTATATTTCATATTTTTTATTTTTCTTTTAAATTTTTTACTTAAACCCATTTTAATAGCTTTAGTGATTTCCTCATTTTTGTAATCTGTATCAATGACACTTTTATGCCTTAATCTTCCCTCTTGTCTTTTGCCAATATTAATTGTTGGTATTTTATAATACGGAGCTTCTATAATTCCACTTGATGAGTTTCCAAAAACTAAATCAGAGTTCATGATGAGTTTTTGATAATTCTCAAATCCAATTGTTTTTTTGAAAACCCAGTGTTTCTTATTTTTACAAACATGCTTTATTTTCTTAAACACAAAATCACTCCCTGCTTCAATATTAGGTGCAGTAATAATAATATTAAGTTTAAAATTATTTAAAACGCTAAATATTTTGTCTAATTTTGCCTTTATTGATAATCTGACATCCTCTTTATATGGGTGATAAGTAAAAGCTATTATTGGCAATTCTTCTTTCAAGTTATATTTTTTACAAATTTCAAACCTGCTTACTTTTTTGACCTTTTTAATACCATCTATACTTAACGATCCAACATTAAAAATTCTATTTTTATTTTCACCTAATTTTACTAATTTTTTGGAATATTCTTCAGCAGATGTAAAATGATAATTCGCAGCTGTACTAGCTAAATTTCTTATTAAGTTGTCTATAGCGCCTAATGTTGTTTCACCTCCACTAATATGAAAAATAATTTTTCTGTAGATTATAGAATTTGTTATAATTGGTATTATATCAAATCTGTCACCAAACAAAAATGTTGCATCAAAATTAAATTTTTCAAATATATTTGATAATAAATATGTTGATTTAGAAATCATTTTTGATATTCCATTTTCACTATCTTTGTTGTTAGCATACTTAAAATATCCATTTATTTTAATATTTTCATCTTTAATTTTAGATATAGACCCACCGTATTTCTTTAAAAAATGAGATCCACCTACAAACAAATAAAGTTGAAGATTTTTATTTTTTTTTAGTTCTTTATACAAATTTTTTACAAGACCTAATTCTGCTCTAGAAGATGTAAATAATGCTATTTTTTTTATTTTTTTCTTTCTCACTTACTTTTTACTAGTTTCCATGTTATAGGTGTATTAATTGGAATATCTTTTTTTGCTCTTCTATCAATAACTCTATCAATAAATTTTGCATCAATTCCTTTAAGTGGTCGCTTAATAGATATATTTTTAATAGATAATTTTTGATTTTTTTTAATACTTGAAATAGAAATTATTCCTCTTCTTGCAATTTTTTTTATATATTTTTCTTTTGTAGAAATGCTATTTTTATCATCTCTTCCTAATATTTTTTCAGCTAATCTTACTTTTTTTATAAATCTTTTTAATTCTGTTGGATTTAAAGACATTGCATGGTCTGGACCTTTGAGATTTTTGTTAATTGTAAAATGTTTTTCAATATATTTTGCACCCAAAGCCACAGATAAAAAGGCCGCTTCATTTCCAACTGTATGATCACTGAAGCCAATTTTACATCCAAAGGTGTTTCTTAAAGTGTTAATGATAAGTAAATTTACGTTAGATATATCTGTTGGATAGTTTGAAACGCAATGTAAAAGAATTAACTTTTTTTTATTTTTAATATATTTTACTGCTTGCTTTATTTCCCGAAGTGTTGCCATACCAGTACTTAGAATTATTGGATTTTTTTTAGTATCTGCATGTTTAATCAATTTAAAATTTGTAATTTCTCCGGAACTAATTTTTATTTTTTTTGCTTTAATTCTATTGACTAAAAAATTTATGGCGTCTATATCACAACAGGAAGCTAAATATTCTATCTTAAGCTTGTCACACAATTTTTTTATTTGTATGTGATTTTTCCATGAAAATTCATAATCTTTGGCCATTTCTATCATGTTTTCTTTTTTCGAACCTTTTATCTGATAAGATGCATTTTTAGCTAATATAGAAACTTGCTCATCAATATTAAATAACTGAAATTTTACTGCGTCAGCACCCGCCTTTTTTGCAATTTTTACTAATTCTAAAGCTTTTTTAATTTCACCATTATGATTAACACCTGCTTCTGCGATAATGAATACTTTACTATTGTTTAATTTTTTCATTAATAATTAACTCTATATGATATCGAATTCTTAAAATTATATCAGCTAAATAAATTTTTAGAAATTTTATTTTGATAAATGTAAGAAAATTCACTGATACATATCGAAACTTCTCTCATGTTTTGGTTGTGGACTTTGATAATCGTACCATTGCCACCAATTAATATTGTTTCCATATTTATGTTACCATTTATAATGGAAGACCAAACAGATTTACTTGTTATAAAATAAATTATATTTTTTTTAGGATTTATATTTTTATTTTTATCCAACGCTAAAAAAGATAATCTTAATTTTGTATTTATTTTAGAATTAATATAATTATTATTTAAATCCTCTAGTTTTTTTAATAAAACATCGAATAAATTTTTCTTTCTTTTTTTATTTCGAATAAATTTTCCATTTATAATCTGATCGCCAGGTTTTATTTGTTTTATTGATGAATGCTTTGCTATTAATTCCTGAACATCATCATAATAAGATAGATTTTCATCATTATCAAATTTGTATTGATTTGCGTAAATAAATGCTAAATCTGGTTTAATATATTCTATATTTTTTTCAAAATCTTTTAAAAATCTCTTATGTTCAGACCTAATAACTTTCTTTCTTTTCTCTTTAGTTAAATTTCGAAAAACTGCCGGGAAGCTACTTGCTATACCAACTTGCGAAAAATAATATATTTTTTTATTTTGAGCTATTCTTTTAATATTAGTTAATATCTCTCTTGGTTGTTCTCTGTAATTATCATTGGCATGTATTATTAATTCATTATTATTAGCAATCATAAGAATAGAGTCGTTATTCATACCTTTATTACTATAACTATAAAATAAATTATCTTTTATTTTGAGTGGCTTTGAAAGTTCCTGTTCAATTTGAATTGGAGTTGAAGCTGATAATTTGTTTACACGATGAAAAAAACCTTTACTTTTAAAGTTACTTATCAAGATCTGGCTTTCATTTAAATAGTTTTTAATAAAATAATCATCAAGGTGATCGTCATGACCATGACTTATTAAAGTATATGTTTTTTTTTCGTTTTTAATTATTTTTTTTATATCTTCATAATTTGGAGATGGATAATGATACCATTTACCAAAAGCACTAGAAATATACCAAGGATCTGTTAAAATATTACAAAACTTTGTTTGCACTAATAAAGAAGCGTGATTGATAAAACTGATTTTAAAATTTTTCATTTAAATTATATTTCATTTTATAAATTTCATTTGAACTTGAATTAACTCGTTTAAAACCAATTTTTTTGTAGAGTTTTATAGCATTTTTATTTGTTTTTTTAACATAAAGATAAAAAAAATTTATTCTAAAATTTAAAAATGCAAATAAGAGAGATAGTTTTGAAGCTTTATAGCCAAAACCTTTATTCCAAAATCTTCTTTCACCAATTACTATTTGAAATTCAGCCTCATGATCTACTATATTTGTAAAATATATATATCCTATTAATTTATCATTTCTTAAAACTATAGATAAATTTTTTCTATTATTTTGTTTTTTAATTTTTTTGTACCAATTGATTTCATCTTGAAGGCTGACCTTATTATTATTTTTAAAATTTCCTGAGCCCAAAGTTTTTTTCCAGACTGCTTTATCATTTCTCCATTTATATGAAGTTTTTGTATCTATTAATTTTTGGTTCCTCAAATAAAAATTATTCATTGATTAAAAAATTTAATTTAAAATTATTAGTATTGATCATATTTAAAATTTAATATAATTATATCCAATTCGATTTAAATTATATCTTATATAAAAGAATATTTTCTATGAAAAAATACTTAATTACTGGTGGTTGTGGTTACATTGGGTCGCATTTGGCATTTCAACTATCAAAAGATAAAAGAAACAAGATTGTTTGCTATGATAACTTTTTAAATTCTAATAAAGATGTAAAAAAATACTTATTAAACCATAATTGTAAAATAATTGAAGGCGATATTAGAAATTATAAAAAACTAAAAAAAATTATTATTGATCATAGGATCGAATATGTAATACATTTGGCAGGTTTAGTAGGTGATCCTGCATGTAAAATAAATACAAGTTTGACCAAAAAGGTAAATCTTGATGCATCAATAAATTTTTTTAAAAATTGTAAAAAATTTGGTGTCAAAAAATTTATTTTTGCCTCTACATGTTCTAATTATGGTCTAGCAACAAAAAAAATAGCAAATGAAAATACTAAACTAAATCCTTTATCTGCTTATGCAAAAACAAAAGTTAACTTTGAAAAATTTTTGATTAACCAAAATAAATCTAAAATGAATATATTTATATTGAGATTTGCTACAGTATTTGGACTTTCTGAGAGAATGAGATTTGATCTAACAGTAAACCAGTTTACTAGAGATATTTATTTTAACAAAAAATTATTAATTTTTGCAGCAAATACTTTTAGACCATATTGTCATGTTAAAGATGTATCAAGAGCTATTATAAAAGTAATTAATTCGAAAATTAAATTTGGTATTTATAATGTTGGTTCAACAAAAAATAATTTTTCTAAAAAAGCTATAGTCCAAAAAATTATGAGTTATAAAAAATCAAAAAATATTTTTTATAAAAAAGAAACAGATTTTGACAAAAGAGATTATAGGGTTTCTTTTAAGAAAATTTTTAATAAATTATCATTCAAAACTATTTATAATTTGGATTATGGTATTAAAGAAACTTTAAGCTATTTGAGAAATAATAAAAATAAAAATTTTTACGTAAAAAAATATTCTAATACTTAAAATGAAAATAGAATATTATTTGTATAATAAGATAAAATCAGTAATAAAAAATAGGAAAAATATTGGACTACATGAGCCTAATTTTAATAAAAAGGATATTTCAAATGTTAAAAACTGTATTTCATCCACTTATGTTTCAACAAATGGAAAATATATAAAAGAATTCGAATCTAAATTAAAAAAAATTACTGGAGCAAAGTATGTCATTGCTACAAATTCTGGAACATCTGCTTTGCATGTTTCACTTCAATCAATTGGTGCGAAAGACAAGACTTGTATTATTGTATCACCACTGTCATTTGTAGCCTCAGCTAATTCTATAAGATATAATAATTGTGATCCAATATTTGTAGATTGTGAAAAAAATAATTTATCTATTTGTCCAGAAAAACTGAAAAAATTTTTTTTAACAAAAACTTTTAAAAATAAAAAAGGAATTTTTTTTAAAAATAATAAAAAAAAAAATTGTTGCTATTTTAGTAACTCATGTTTTTGGATCTTTAGCAAAAATAGATGAATTATTATCTATTTCTAAAAAATTTGGTGTACCTATAGTAGAAGATAGTGCTGAAAGTTTAGGTTGTACTTACAAGAAATTACATGCAGGTACATTTGGAAAATTAGGAATTCTTAGTTTCAATGGAAATAAAATTATTACCACTGGTGCTGGTGGAGCAATTTTAACAAATTCAAAAAAACTATATAATGAGAGCTTACATCTTGTAAAAGTTGCAAAAAAAAAACATATTTGGAAATTTAATCATAATAAAGTTGGATATAATTATAGTATTAGTAATTTGTCGTCTGCCTTAGGCTGTGCGCAACTTGATAGGCTAGATAGTATTATAAGGTCAAAAAAAAAACTTAAGACAAAATATAAAAATATATTTAGTAATAGTGAGCATTTTGAATTTGTTGATTTTGATAAACTAAAAAATATTAAAAGTAATTATTGGTTAAATGGTATTTTGTTAAAAAAAAAATATAACAAGAAATTTATCTTGGACTATTTGAACAAAAAAGGTTTGTTTTGTAGACCAGCCTGGAATTTGTTGTGTGATCTACCACCGTATAAAAAATTTTATAAATTTGAGATCAAAAATGCTTATGATATCGAAAAAAGATTAATTTTATTACCTAGTAGTCCAGGTTTAGTTTAGGTTATTTTCTTAAAACCTTGGATAATATTTTTTCTAGTTTATTTGCTTTATTTTTGACCGATGAAATACTTTCACTTGTATAAATAAATATTGAAATACTTTTTTCCAAATTGAGAGATGATTGCGGAAATTTTTTGAAAAGATTTTTTTTGCTTATATTATACTTTTTAAATATGTGGTCCCAGTATTTAACAAAATGCCACTCCAAAGCATCTGGCACATTTTTTGTTGCAATATTAGATTTTACTAATTTATGGAGACATTTATCAGCTAAATTTTTATTTTTAAAATTAAAAATTATACAATCTCTAAGGGGTTCATTATGATTTGGTATCTTTCTTATTTTAATCTCAGGGAATCTTTTAATAATTTTTTCATAAATTAAATACCTTCTATGATTATTACTTACAACTTTTTTTAGTTTTTTTAATTGTACAATTCCTAATGCTCCAACTATTTCAGATACTCTATAATTGAATCCATAAATAGAGTGTGTATCTTTCCCCCTAGGAAATCTTGGATTATTTTCATGTCCATGATCTTTATATTGTTCACAAAAATTAAAATATTTTTTAGAATTTGTTGTTATCATCCCACCTTCCCCTGTAGTTATAGTTTTCCCATTATCAAAGCTCCAAGCACACATATCAAATTGGTTTCCTAAAGTTTTATTTTTCCATTTAGCTCCTAAAGCTTCACAGTTGTCATCAATTACAGGTATTCTATATTTATTTGCAATTTTTTTAATTTGGTCAATTTCAACTGAAACACCTAGCATGTGTACAGGCATTATGGCTTTTGTTTTTTTTGTAATATTTTTTAATAAACTTATAGGGCACATATTTAGTGTTTCATTAACCTCAGTAATTTTTGGAATTGCGCCTATATCTACAATCGCCTCTACTACTGCAATAAAAGTAAAAGATTGAGTAATAACTTCATCACCAGGCTTTACTCCAGCTGCTAAAAGTGCAATTTTTATAGCTGATGTACCAGAAGTAACACAGATTGCATATTTACAACCTACATACTTTGCAAATTCTTTTTCAAATTTTTTAACTCTTCTCCCACTTTTAAAAATTGGTGGATAAATCCCATTCCTTTTTTCTACAAATAGGTCGTTTAAAATTTTTCTTTCTTTCTTATCTATTAATTCCCATCCTGGCATTTTAACTTTTAATTTTTATTAATATTTTTTTTAATTCTTTTTGATTTAAATAAATAGGATTATTTTTAATACCATTAAACTTCGATATTTTAAAAACATTAAACATTTTTTTCTCAAAATCTTTATCTTTTTGCAAAATTTCTTTAGCTTTCTTTATATCTTTGGTATTTTTTTGTAGAATTCTATCCATTTTTATTAAAAATAAATTTTTATTTTTATTATTTTTAACCTTATATCCAGCTAAGTCTAAATAATTTGTATAACCTTCATTTAAATTTTTTTTGATAAATTCTATTGCTGTAAAATTATATGCTAAAGGTTGAGGTATATTATAATTAACTGATAAATAATAATTTATTACACCACAAGTTCCACTGGACGAATTTGATAATGCAAACATAGAAAAAATACAACCCCACTGTAACTTATTTAACACTTCATATTTTTTTTCTTTAAAATTTAATATTGTTTCGAATAATAATTCAAAAGATTGTTTAGCAAAAATACGCGTAATATAATTAGAGTGAACTGATGTAAATGTTTCAATAGATCTCATTAAAGATGCAATTGCTGATCTTAAAATTAGTTTATTTGGAGCAAGAGAGAGAAGTTTTGTATCTAGAATTGCAAGTTTAGGATAATTTAATTCTGTATTTATGCCTAACTTAATTTTTTTTTTTTTGCTTGTAAAAACTGCATTATAAACTACTTCAGAACCAGTTGAGACAGTTGTTGGTACAGCTATTAATGGTACTGGTTGATTTAGTTTTTTGGGGAAACCCATATATTTTATTGAAGGTCCTGAATTTTTCATTAATAGTGCAAGTCCTTTTGAAAAATCTAAACAACTACCTCCACCAATAGCTACAATACAGTCTATTTGTTTTAATTTGTTCAATTTTTTTTTAGTTTCGTCTAATTTTTCATATGAAGGCTCTTTGCTAAAATCTAAATAATAAACAAATTTAAATTTGCTTAAGGATGTTTTGACATAATTTTTTTGTTTAAAAATTTTGTCACATATGATCAGAGGTTTTTTAAAGAGTTTTTTTTTAATTATTTCATTGAGTCTTAGCAAGCATTTTCGGTCATCAATTATATTAGCTCTAATATTAAAAATCATTTAGCAGTCCATTTAATATCTTAAGGTCAACTAGGTCATCAAGCTCAATAGAGTATATTTTGCTCATTTGGTATAATAAAGTATTTTTATTAATGAAGCTTTTATTTTTTAAAAAATAATTTGCATCTGAAATAAATATATTTCCATTTACAAAAAACAATTTTTCTAGGTTTTGTCTATTCGTATTTTTTTTTTTTATAAAAACGTTTTGTTTTTTTTTGTTTTTGTAAATTGATTCATATGGGTGATTAATGGGTTCACTTACTGATACTAAAGTTTTTTTATTTTTAAATTTGGTATATAATTTTATTGCTTCATTTATGTGAAATGACTTTCTTAGAGGCGAAGTAGGTTGTAATAATATTAAATTGAAATTCTCAATTTTTAGAATTCTTTTTATTTTAATAATGCTATCAATTATAACATCATTCATTAAAGCTTTGTGGGTACATAATTTTTTTTTTCTATTTATAATATTTATTTTTGGGTGTTCTTTTAATAATTTCTTTATTTTACTATCATCTGTTGTTAAAAAGATATGATTTATTAGTCTAGACCTTTCTGACTCAATAAAAGTATATTTGATTAACGGTTTTTTTTTTATTAAAATTAAATTCTTATTTTTTATGCCTATTGATCCCTTTCTTGCGGGTATAACAGCAATGTTTTGCAATAATTTCATTTTTTAGGCAATTTTGATAATCATTAAATATATGATAGTGAATATCTGTTTGTTTTAAAAAATCAAACAATATTTAAATATATAATTTTAACAAAAATGAAAATTTTAGTTATTTCTTATAAAAATCCATCAAATTATGTTTTAAAAAAAACATTTGTAAATTCGTTAAAAAATAAATTTAAAATCTGTTTTGTAACTTATGAGAGTCCTATATCACAAATTTATTCTCCAGATGAAATTAAAAAAAAATATAAAATCTCCAATGTTAATTTTTTTCGAATAAATAAAATAAGTAAATTAGATACTTTAATAAAAGATGAGAAACCAAATCTAATACTAAGTTATTTTATTGAGTCACTGTCTCCAAAGTTTTTTGAACTTTACTTTTATCTAAAAAAACTAAATATCCCTTCACTTAAAATAGTTGAACAGCCATTCATATGGAGAGAAAAAATATTTATGAAAAAAATATATAATTTTTTATCTAAAAAATCTTTTGAGTATGACTATGGTATAATTTGCTCTGAGATTTCTGAATTTTCTTTTTTTAAACACAGTTTTAAAAATCTTCAATATTTTTACAACATGAATTATCAAGTTTTTTTAAATATTAATCAAAAAAAAAATAGTAAAAAGAAATTTAATGTGTTTCTTGATGAAAACTTTGTTTTTCATCCTGATATTAAAATTGGTAAAGTTCAAAATATTCCTAAACCAAATATATATTATAAACAATTAATCACATGGTTTGACTCTTTGAATGAAAATAAAAATGAAAAAGTAATGATCGCAGCTCACCCAACGACAAAAAAAAATAATTTTAACCACCATCCAATAGTATTCAACAAAACTGCTAATTTTATCAAAAATAGCAAACTCGTGATATTACATCACTCCTCAGCAATTGATTTAGCAATTTTACTCAAAAAAGACCTATTATTTATTACTACAAATGAAATAAATCTTATAAGTGATGGAAAATATATTAGCGAATTGGCGAAATATTTTAGAACAAGTCCAATTAATATAAGTAAAGATTTTGATATTGAATTAGTTAATGATTATATTGTTAAATATTCAGAAAAGAAAATGCTGTATAAAAAATTTAAAGATGAATTTATAAAACATCCTTTATGTAATAAAACGGAAAATATCACATCAATTGTCAAGAAAATGATATGGAAAAAAGATTTAAGATTAAAAGAAGTATAAAATTAAAAAATCTTTTAAACATAACAATCAAAAATAAAGATTGTTTATATAATATTTTAAATAGCCTTCAAATTTCAGATAATTTTTCATTAAATTATATGCATTATATTCAATATAGAAAAAAAATAGAATTTATCATTTTTTATATATTTAATATTTTTAAATTGCTATTTTTTAAAGAATTTATCTCCAAAGTTTATGTTAATCAAAAAAAATATAGTAAAATTTATTTTACATGGGGAATGGAAGAGAATTTTGATAAATTTGGAAACTTTCAAGATAATTACTTGAAAATAAATTCAAAAAAATTTAATCAAGATTTAATAATTATTTTATATTTAGGAAAAAAAAAAATAAGAAAGATTAATTTTAATTGTATTTTAATTTCAGCAGGCAACATTTCATTAACTAATTTTTTTAAAAATATCTTTAAGGTATCAAGGTATGGCTTAATTAATTTTTTGTTTTCATTAAATTATCAATCTTTCTTAGGTATTAATATCTCTAATTTATTGAAAAAAGATTTAAAAGATATTGAATTTAATAAATTTATATTTCCTTATGAAGGTTCATTATCCCAAAAAGTAATAGTGAATGAAGTAAGAAAAATAAATAAAAATGCAGAAATTTTGGGATTTATTCATTCCGTACCTCAACCAATGCCTGTCAATTTTTTAAATTATAACAAAACAAGTCCAGATAGAATTGTTGTTCATTCAAAAAATCAAAAAGATATTTTTTGTCAATATTTAAATTGGAAATTAAAAAATATAAAAGTTCAGAAATCTTTTAGATATAAAAATAATAGATTATTTAAAAGAAATATGCAAAATAAAATTTTCTTACCATATTCAATAAAAAATATAAAGTTATTAATTCATAATTTTGATAAAATAAAAAATCTATTAAATAGAAATATGGATATAAAAATTCATCCACAAAAGAAAAATGATAGTGAACATAATTTGTTAAGGCAGGAGATAAAAAAAAAAATATCGTCTTTAAAACAAAATAAATCAAATAAAATGACATCAGTTTTCTTAAATGTTTCCTCCACAATATTTCTTGCAGTAGAACTAAAACTTAAAGTAATACAAATATATGAAAATGAGGATTTTTTTGCATATAATTGCTCAATTTGGAAAAGTTTAAGTGCAAATAAATTAGATACAAACATTATTGAATATAGAAAAAAGGGTAGTCAAAATGTATTTAAAATATAAGATTAATATAGAATATAATATTTTTAATAATATTAATGAACTTTAAAAAACGGATAAAAAATTTTTTCAATTATTTTGGTTTAGAAATTAATAGACACAATAAAGATATTAAAAATGAAGATTTTGGTGAAATTTTAAAAAAACAACTACAAAATAGCTCGATTATTTTTGATGTTGGGGCAAACAATGGTCAATCCATCGAAAAATTTTCCAAATTATTTCCAAATTCTCATATTCACTCTTTCGAGCCAGTTTTATCTGAATATGGTTTATTAAAAAAAAAATATGGCAGCCAAAACAATATCTACCTAAATAATTTTGCATTAGGTGAAATAGAGGGTTCAAAAAAATTAAATATTACACAAAAAACAGAGACTTCTTCTTTTAACAATATCAACCTAGGTACTGAATGGCTTAAAACTCGAAGTAAAGAATATAATGTAAGCCAGGATAACTTTGTAAAAAAAATCGATGAAGTAAAAATAATTACATTAGACGGATATTGTTTAAAAAATAGTATTAATAATATTGATATACTAAAGATAGATACCCAAGGCTATGAGGACAAAGTTTTAGAAGGAAGTATTAATATGATAAAAAAAGGAAATATCAAAGTAATTATAACTGAAATCATTTTAGATGATGTTTACGATAAAAATTTTAGTTTCACTGATCTTGAAAAATACTTGTTGCCTTATAATTTTAGAATAGTAGGAATTAACATGATGAATAATAATTTATTTTCCAGTATTTTATTTAGTGCAGACTTGATGTATTTTAATAAAAAACATTTTAAAATTTAGGAAATAAAAATGATCAAAATTCTAATTATTATTCCAGCAAGATTTAAATCTTCAAGATTTCCAGGTAAACCACTAGCTGATATTTTAGGAAAACCTATGGTTATAAGGGTTGCAGAAATAGCAAAAAAGGTAAAAATTTCTAATAAAGTAATTATAGCAACTGATAGTAAAAAGATTGCAAGTGTATGCAAACAATATAACTATGAGTTTGTAATGACTAGTAAAAAATGTTTAACCGGAACAGATAGATTGTCGGAAGTGGCAAGAAAAATAAAGGCAGAAATGTATATAAATCTACAGGGTGATGAACCAATTGTGTCTCCTAAAGATATTGAAAAAGTAATTAAATCAAAAAGTAAAAATAAAAAATTTATCATATGCGGCTATACAAAGATTAGAAAAGATGAAAAGAGTTCAGATAATTCAATACCAAAAGTTGTTTTCAATAAAAAAAAAGAATTAATTTATTTGTCTAGGGCACCTATACCTGGATCAAAGGGTAGACATAATTTTTATTTCAAGCAAGTGTGTATTTATGCCTTTAATAGGGGAGAATTAGTTAAATTCTCAGAAACTGGTAGGAAATCTTATATAGAAAATATAGAAGATATTGAATTACTAAGATATTTTGATTTAAATAAAAAAATTAAAATGGTTCAAGTAAGTGGAAACTCAATTGCTGTTGATTTTCCTAAGGATATTAAAAAAGTAGAAAATATATTAAAAAAACGAAAAAAAAAATAAGTTTTTAAATTTAATATTTCTTTATAAAATTGTAAGTTAATGAATATATTTTTTGGTCTAGAGACAGATATAATTAATTCACACATAAAAATTCCTAAATTTAAGAATAATTCGTATATGGATAAAAACATAGAACTGTTTAAGGCAGAAATAAATAAAAATAAAAGTTGGATTATTACCAACCCAAAGGTTGAGACAAGTGATGATTTCTTTTTAATAAAAAAAGAGAATTTAACTGATGATGAGGTATATTTTTTATCTACGAAAAATGAATTTAAAATTAATTCAAAAAATAAAAATGAAATAGAGTCTATTGAAGATTTTTCTGATTATACAAAAACAAAACCTGCTTATAGGTGCTCATTAAACGTAGAAAATAAGTATGGAGGGTTTTCATCTTATCAATCTGAATATCCATTTAAAATGACAAAAGCAAAAGGTTCAGTTTTAAGTCCTATAACAAGTTTACTAAATTACAAATCAGAAAAAAAATTAATTTTTTTTCGTAACATTTATTACTTACCTTTAAATCTAGAATTTAATGCTTTTATAATAGATTATAATAATAAAAAAATTTTGGAAAAAAAAGTTTTTTTTACCAACAAAACAAATATTTTTAATATAAAAGATGAATATTTAAAAGATGGAGTTTTTTTATATGTTGATGAGTATTTAGGAATACCAATATATTATATGGAAAAAAATCATCATATTTCATTTGAGCATACTCATCCATTAACAGAGTATATACTAGACAAAAATAGATATAAAATCATAAATAATTTAAAAGATGAATTTAAAAATATTGTTAAAAAAAATTACTAGATCTGAATTCTCAATTTTTGTTAGAAATAATTTAAATTTAAAACCTGTAGATTTTGATATAGATTTTTTAAAATCTCAATCTTCAATAAGTGATGCTTTTTGTTGGAGAACAGACAATGGATATGAGACAATTATTAGATTTTCTAATTTAATACAAATGTTTTTTAATAGAACTTCAAATATTAAAATTCTATTTTTTTCAAAACAAAATATTAAAATAAAAGAAATTTTAGTTACTTCAAATGATTTATCAAATGAGATATTAGTTGATAGTAATTTTATGAATGGATTAGAGGACTATGGAACTTTTTTCATTTTTCATACTTTAGATAAAATTGAAAATACTATAATTATATCTAATAGATGCTACGTTGGTTATAGTTTTAAAAAAAAATTACCATCTTTTGTACATGGTAATACACTTACAAAATATCAAACAAAATCGCGTTTAAGTAATGATATTGTTAAAAAAACATTATTCTTAAAAAAACAATATATAGTCCAAAATTTATACGACAATGATAGCAGAATAGAATTGTATATTGCAAATCCAACTTCGAAAACTATAAATATTTGTTTTGATAATAATAACTTTGATTTAAAACCTTTTAATTGTAAAATTATTAAAACAATTCATAATAAAATTTCATTAAAGTCAAATTGTATGTTTTTAAGACCAATTATTTTTGAGAGTAAAAAGGAATTTATAAATGTTCATCATGGTTGATAGTAAATGAATAAAAATAATCTAAAATTTTTTAATGGAAAGAAAATACTAGTTACTGGAGCAACAGGTTTTAAAGGGTCATGGTTATGTTTGTGGCTTCACTCTTTAGGATCGAAAGTCTTTGCTGTAGGATATAACCCCAATCAAAATAAAAAATTATTTGACCAATTGAATTTAAAAAAAAAAATTAATTTAAAAATATTGGATGTTAGAGAATATAATTTATTCAATAATCACATAAATAAAGTTAAGCCTGATATAATTTTTCATTTAGCTGCTCAACCCTTGATTTATGAATCTTACCAAAAACCATATTTAACTTATGAAGTAAATTCTGTAGGAACCTTGAATTTATTAGAAAGTCTAAGAAAGATAAAATATAAGCCAAGAAGTGTAATTTTTGTAACTTCAGACAAATGCTATGAAAGTAATAATAGCACAAAAGGCTTCTTAGAAAATGACTCACTTGGTGGTATAGATCCATATAGTGGTTCAAAAGCAACCGCTGAAATAATGGTGAAATCTTATTATCACAGTTTTTTTAAAAAAAAAAAAATTGGAATTGCTACTGCAAGAGCTGGTAATGTTATTGGAGGTGGAGATTGGTCAGAGAATAGATTGATACCAGATGCAATAAAGTGTTTAAAAAATAAGAAAAAAATTATTCTCAGAAATCCAAAATTTAACAGACCTTGGCAACATGTATTAGAACCACTTAACGGCTATTTGATTTTAGCAAAAAAACTTTATGTAAACCCATCAAAATATTCAGGTCCTTGGAATTTTGGAACAAAAAAAAATACTGTCACTAATGTAGAAGAAATTATCAAAAAAATTATTCGTTACTGGGGGTCAGGTAAATATTTTTCTAATAAAAAAACTAAATATTATGAACAAAAAAATTTACAATTAAATATCAACAAAGCAATTAAATATCTTAAATGGAGTCCAAAACTATCTATTGACCAAAGTGTTAACCTAACAACTTCTTGGTATTATAGAGCAATAAATACTAAAAAAACAATTGAACAGATAACTTTAGAACAAATATCTCTCTACGAATCTATACATGCAAATAAAAAAAAATAAGATTATTGATCTAAGAAAAAATGGAAAAATAATTAAATTTTTTTATAATGAAGATAAATTTTTAAATAAAATAAAAGAAGTCTATTTTTCAGAGGTACCTCCCAACATTTCTAAAAGCTGGAAGTTTCATAACAATAGAAATCAAATAATGACTGTTTTAAAAGGAGAAATTCTATTCAAATATAAAAAGAAAAAAAATGAAAATCCAAAACAAATAAAATTATCATTTGATAAGAATTTTTTAAAAATTTATATTCCAAAAAAAACTTATTATACTTTTAAATGTGCATCTAGGACTAAGGCGCTAATAGCAAATATTATTGATGAGAATGTAAAATGAAAGTAGTAATATTAGCCGGGGGATTTGGCACTAGACTTTCAGAATATACTCATAAAATTCCAAAACCAATGGTAAAAATTGGAAAATATCCAATTATACATCATATAATAAATTTATATTTAAAATATGGTTATAATGATTTCTTAATTGCTGGAGGATATAAATATAAATTTATTCAAGATTATTTTAAAAAAGTTAAAATAAAAAATACCAATATTAAAGTTGTAAATACAGGATTAAATTCATTAACAGCAACCAGATTGCTTAAATTAAAAAAATACTTAGCCGATTCAAGTTTTATGTTAACTTATGGTGACGGTCTATCAAGTATTAATTTAAAAAAATTATTCAAATTTCATTCGACCCAAAAAAAATTATTGACACTTACAGCAGTTCATCCCCCTACAAGGTTTGGTGAATTAAAATTAATTAAAAATACTGTAAAATCTTTTAAGGAAAAACCACAATTAAATAATGGTTGGATTAATGGAGGATTTTTTGTTGTAGATCCAAAATTTTTTGAATTTATTTCCAAAAAAAATCAGATGCTAGAAAGAGAACCTATTGAGAAAGCCACAAAGCAACATCAGGTAGCAGCATATAAGCACTTAGGATTTTGGTATTGTATGGATACTTCAAGAGATAAGAAAGTTCTTGAGAAATTATATAAAAAAAAAAAAAATATATGGTCTGCTTAGAACGTAATGAATAATACTCTTGTAAGCATAATCATTCCAACATTTAATAGAATATCTCAACTTAAAAAGGCTTTAAATTCAATATATGACCAAACTTACCAAAATTATGAAATTATAATTATAGATAATTTCTCAATTGATGGAACAAAAAATTTTATTAACAAAGAAATAAATAAAAATAT
>MDTB01159817.1_pt1 | contig 17343 bp, 15 predicted proteins | sample 811161 | NCBI WGS metagenome assembly MDTB01 (sample SAMN05326650, study PRJNA326480) | marine metagenome | isolation source: seawater | place: Mediterranean Sea | collected 2009
TCTGAAATTACTCAAGGTCTAAAAGCTTTAGCTAAAGAATTAAATATACCAGTTCTAGCTTTATCTCAGCTTTCTAGAGCAGTAGAACAAAGAGATGATAAAATTCCTCAACTAGCTGATTTAAGAGAATCTGGTTCAATAGAACAAGATGCAGATGTGGTAATGTTTGTATATAGAGAAGAATATTATTTAGAAAAAAAACAACCAAAGCTTGGTTCTATTGAGCATGCAGAATGGCAGTCAAAAATGAATGATATAGTTGGGTTAGCAGAAATTCATATTGGTAAGCATCGTCATGGTCCTACTGGAAAAATTTATGTAGAATTTGAAGGTATGTATACTAAGTTCAAAGATCGAACAAAAAATTAATTAGAATTTTAGCCTTTAGTTATCTAAAATATAAGATATATCTGAGTTTATAGGATGATTTCATCTATATATAAAAAGTTGGTAATTGATTATTCAAAAATAACTTTATTTTTGATCTTAATACTGCTTGCTTTTTCTTTGTATTTTTCAAAAAATTTTAAATTAGACGCATCTTCTGATGCTTTACTTTTAGAGGGAGATAAAGATTTAAAATATCTTAGAGAGGTAAATGAGAGATATGGCTCTAAGGAGTTTTTAGTCCTTACTTATACCCCAGTCTCTAGTTTTACAGATGAAGATACTATTATTAATCTTCAATTCTTAAAGTCAAAAATAGAAAAATTATCATGGGTTGAGAGAGTAATAACAATTATAGACGTTCCATTACTTAAGAGCACCGATGATTCTTTAATGGAAAGATTAAAAAATTATAAAACTTTATCATATCCAGACATTGACAAAGAAAGAGGATTTAAAGAAATTTTAAACAGTCCAATTTATAAAGATTATGTTATCAGCAAAGATGGAAAAACATCTGGAATTGTTGTTTATTTAAAACAGGACTTAAAACTTAATGAGTACATTAAAATTAAAAATGATTATTTTAATCGTTCAATTGAAGAAAGTTTATCCGCTAAAGAAAAAGAGAAATATAGTTTGTTTTTAAGAGAATATGAAAATTATAAAAATTTATATAACCAAAAAAACCACCAAAATATAAAAGAAATTAGAGAAGTTATAGCCAAGTATTCTGAGAACGCAAAAATACATCTTGGAGGAATTCCAATGATTGCAGATGACATGATGTCGTATATTAAAAATGATATAGTAGTTTTTGGTATTGGGGTTTTTTTATTTATTGTTGCTACGTTATGGATTATATTTAGAAATATTAAATGGGTGTTGATACCTCTTCTTGGATGTTCTGCCTCAGTGATAATTATGATTGGCCTTTTGGGTCTAACAGGTTGGAAGGTTACAGTCATATCATCTAATTTCATCGCGTTGATGCTTATACTTAATATGGCGATGAATATTCATGTAACTGTAAGATTTCTACAATTAAAAAAAGAATTCAATGAATTGAGTAATGAAGAAGCTATATTAGAAACGTGCAAAAAAATGTTTAGACCAATTCTATACACTGTTTTAACTACAATATGTGCATTTCTATCTTTGATCTTCAGCGGTATTAAACCCATCATTGATTTTGGTTGGATGATGACTTTGGGTCTGACTGTTTCCATTGCCGTTACTTTCTCTTTCTTGCCTTCATTGTTAAACATATTTACCTCCAAAGAAAATTTAGAAATAAAAGATACTGAAAAATCTAAAATTACAGGAATGCTTAGTAATTTTTCAAAAGAAAATACTAAAACTATTTTTGCTTTAGCTATAGTGGTTATAATTTTAAGTATTTTTGGGATTTCAAAACTTGAAGTAGAAAATAGTTTTATTAATTACTTCGATAAAAAAACAGAAATTTATAAAGGAATGAAAAAAATAGATGATGAATTAGGTGGAACTACTCCATTGGATGTAATTATTAAATTTCCTATTAAAAAAGAAGAAAAGTTAGAAGATGATGAGTTGGATTGGGATGAGGGTAGCAGCTCAGAGAATGATTCTACTTATTGGTTTACAAGAAACAAAATAGATAAAATATTAAAAGTTCATGACTATTTAGACTCTCTACCAGAGATTGGCAAAGTTTTATCTTTTGGTTCTATAATAAGAGTTGCCGAAGATCTAAATGGAAAAGAATTACAAAGTTTGGAAATAGCAGTTCTATATAGCAAAATACCAGAAGAAATAAAAAGAGAAATTGTGACACCTTATATATCGGTCAAAAATAATGAAGCCAGAATTAGTGTTAGAATAAAGGATTCTCTTGAGGATTTAAGAAGAAACGACTTAATTAATAAAATTCAAAATGAATTAAATTCTAAATTAGGTTTAAATTCTGAAGACTATAAATTGGTTGGAGTTTTGATTTTGTTTAACAACTTGTTACAAAGTTTATTTAAATCTCAAATTCTAACATTGGGAATAGTCATGCTGGGAATATCATTTATGTTTTTTATTCTTTTTAGAAATTTTACACTTTCTATCATAGGTGTAGTTCCAAACTTTATGGCAGCTTTCTTTATCCTAGGTATTATTGGTATTATGGGTATTCCATTAGACATGATGACGATTACCATAGCCGCAATAACAATAGGGATAGCAGTAGATAATAGTATTCATTATATTTATAGATTTAAAGAAGAATTTGAAAAAATAAAAGATTATAAGACGACCGTTGATCGTTGCCATAGTACTGTAGGTATCGCAATTCTTAATACCTCTGTAACAATTGTTTTTGGTTTCTCAATATTAGTTTTATCTAATTTTATTCCAACGATATATTTTGGGGTTTTTACTGGAATTGCAATGTTACTCGCATTGCTATCTGTTCTAACATTGTTGCCAAAGTTAATTTTAATTCTCAAACCATTTGGAAAAGCTGAATTTTAAAAAATGACTCAAAATTTTATGGATAACATAACTGGCAACATAGGTTGGTTTGATGGATTTTTTTTAATAATAATGATTTATACTGTAGTGCAATGCTTAGCCAAAGGTTTTACTTTAAGTTTTATTTCCTTCATGAAGTGGGTTGTAGCATTGATACCAACAATCATTTTTGTTCCAAAATTACAACCTTGGGTTTCTGAATATATTGATTCTCCTTTTATAAACAATATTGGTTTAAGTGTAGCGATTTACGTATTATTCCTTTTTCTTACTATTTTAATTGGAAAAGCTTTTAGTAGCTCAATGAAATGGACTGGTTTTGGACCTATGGATAAAACTTTTGGATTGTTCTTTGGTTTCTTTAAAGGTTATGTTGTTTCTATATGTTTGTTTTCAATTCTAAATTGGTTTTATCCTTTTAATAATTGGAGTATAGACGTGGAAAAGTCTTTAACTTTTAATTTTGTTGAAAAAGGAAGTAAAATTTTGATTGATGAGTTTCCAAAAGTCGAGGATTTAGACAATACTAAGGAAAAAATTGAAAAGATTTAATTTAGATAAACTTAGAGAAGAATGTGGCGTTTTTGGTATTTCAAACCATGATGATGCCTCTGCTCTAGTAGTTTTAGGTCTCCATGCTCTTCAGCATCGAGGTCAAGAGGGTTGTGGAATAGTCTCTTACGATGGGAAAAATTATCATTCGGAAAAAAGACATGGGTTAGTTGGAGATAGTTTTACAAAAAGCAATATAATAAAAAAACTTCCAGGAAATTTTGCCTTAGGTCACAATAGGTACTCAACAACGGGAGAAACATCTTTAAGAAATATTCAGCCTTTTTTTGCCGATCTTCATGGTGGTGGTTTAAGTATAGCTCATAATGGTAATTTGACTAATGCAATTACTCTGAGAAATACTCTAGTTAAAGACGGTGCAATATTTAGAACTACGAGCGATACAGAGACAATTGTGCAACTAATAGCAAAGTCAAAAAGGGAGAAAATAGTAGATAAAATAATAGAAGCACTATTTCAAATACAGGGTGGTTATTCTTTAGTTTTGATGACTAACAAAAAACTTATAGGTATTAGGGATCCTTTTGGAATAAGACCATTAGTAATAGGAAAGCTCAAAGATTCCTATATTTTAGCTTCAGAAACATGCGCTTTAGATATAGTGGGTGCTAAATTCTTGAGAGAAGTTGAAAATGGAGAAATTGTAGTAATAGAAGATAAAAAACTTACAAGCACTAAACCTTTCCCAAAACAAAAACCTAGACCATGTGTCTTTGAGTATATTTACTTTGCAAGACCTGACAGCATTATTAATGGCATTTGTGCTTATGAATATAGAAAAAATTTTGGAGAAGAATTAGCGAAAGAAAGTGATATTGATGCAGATATCGTTGTGCCAGTTCCGGACTCTGGGGTACCAGCTGCTATTGGATGCGCACAGTATACAAAAAAAAAATTTGAACTAGGGCTTATAAGAAATCACTATGTAGGTAGAACTTTTATTGAGCCTACACAAAATATTAGAAGTTTGGGAGTTAAATTGAAATTAAGTTCAACTAAAACAGCTTTAGAGAATAAAAAGGTGGTTTTAATAGATGACTCTCTGGTTAGAGGAACTACTTGTCACAAAATTGTAAAGATGCTTTATGACTCTGGTGCAAAAGAAGTCCATGTAAGAATAGCCTGTCCAGAAATAAAATATCCTGATTTCTATGGTGTGGACATGCCTACTAAAAAAGAATTGTTGGCAAACAATAAAACTAATGAAGAAATATGTAAATATATAGGTTCTAAAACTTTAAGCTTTTTAAGCTTAGAAGGTCTTTATAAGGCATTGGGTGAGGATAAAAGAAATCCTTCTTATCCTCAATATAGTGACCACTATTTTACAGGGGAATATCCCATTAAACCTACCGATGAGCTTGGCAAAGGAAAAATAACTCAATTATCTTTGTTAAGTAATAGATCTAATAATTAATTATATTTTAACAGTCTATAATTATTATCTAAGATATACATATATCCATTGGAAAAAGTCATTCTACTAGAAAAACCTGATTTAGAAATTTTATCAAAATAATTTAAAGAACCATCTTTGTAATCAAAGGTAATAAGATATCCGTTTTTGGTTAAAATAAATATTTCATTTTGTGCTATTGTCATGTCTATAAATGAACCCATTTTTTTTGAAAATTTGATCTGGTTTTTGGATAAAAATTGATTTTTTATTTTCTTTGACCACAAAACTTTTCCATTTTTTTTATCTAAACAAACTAATAAATTTGACTTTGTTAGTAAAAAAATATTCTTATTAGTTACAAGAGGTTTTAAAATAACAGATAATGGTAATTTAAAATATCTAGAGCCATTGACTGAATCATAGTTTAAAATTGTATTTGAAGCTGAAATTGTTACTGTGCCATTTTTAATGACAAGAGGTTGGCCAAAAAATAAATCTTCATCGAATCCTGTTATAGATTTTTTAAAATTAATTACCCAATTGATTCTCTGAGATAAATAATTAATACTGTATAACTCACCAGAAGTATTTAAAAAAAATAAATTAGAATTATATTGATCGATATCTATGCTGTTTTTAAAAACAGTTTTAAGTTTGGTTGGGCTAGTAGCATATTGCCAAATTACATCTCCGGTATTTTTGTTTATAGAATAAATAGTATTATCCTGGTTAGCTAAGAATATCTGATTTTTCTCTATTTTTAGATTTGATCTAAAGGGTATACCAAAATTTTTAGCCCAAATTATATTTTTTGTATTTAGGTCTAATACATATAAATATCCCAAATTATCAGCTGCAAAGATTTTGTTGTCATCTATTGCCAAATAGATTTTCTTTTTATATTTTTTGAATTTTTTTTTATAAAAATTAAATTCCCATATTTTTTCCTTTTCTTCGATTGAATAAAGTGAAATATTTCCTTTGACATCATGAGAAATAACCATGTTGTTATAATTAAGTATTTTTGAAAAAATATTGGTTTTTAATTTTTTTCCTTTTGAAACAATATCTTTGTTGTTATTGTAGTCGAAATTAATTAAATTTGTATATTCTTCTAACGTGTTGATGTTATTAATTGGTTTATTAATTGTAAAATTATAAGCTTTATTTGAAATCACTTCTTTGTCAAAAGCTTTGTCTTCTGTAAAAACATCTTCATATTGTAATTCACTTAAAGAATTTTCTTCCTCACATTTCTTTGTTTTGACTAAAACACATGTAAATTTAAATCTTTTGTTTTTATTTAGTTTGCTAATATCTTTTTTTTCTGATTTGTTTTTGTTTATTAAATCTCCACCATCCCATATTCCTGTTTTGTTATCAAAAGAACAGTTTGTAAATAATAAAAAAAAAAATAAGACTCCTAACTTTCTCATATTATTATTATCTAATTTCGCTATTAAGTAGTTTAAAATATTCATCTGCTTTTAGATTTTCACCTTTGTGAGTATAATAATCACCTATTAATTCTATAGCTCTGGGTCTCCACTTCGAGTCTGAATTTATAATTTCTTTAAGTATATTAATAATTTTATCTTCTTGAATGTTATTCTCAAACATAAATAGTGCTTTCTTAATTTTAATTAAATCTTGTTGTTCTTTGTCTATTTTTTTTGAATTAATTATTTTATCAAAGGAAAGCAATACATTAGATTTATCTTTTTCAAGATCATTTTCTATAATTAAATATAATGACATAGGAGAATAAAATCTGTGCTCTTTATCAATGATTTTGTCTAAAAATATTTTACTTTCTATAAATTTTTTATCTTTTATTAAAACTAATGCTTGATTGTATTGATTGGAAACTTCAATATTTTTTTTAACATCTCTGCCTTGCAGGAAGGTCACAAAAACAATAATAAGTAAGATCAATACTCCTATAGAGATATAGAGTTTTGGTTTTTTCTTAAAAAAATTTATTATTTGATAAAATTTATTTTTTTCACTTATTGTATCGTCAGCCATAATTTAAAAACTATTCTTTTTGTTTGGAAATTTTTTATTTAAAACATCTTTTTTATATTTTTGAATACTGATTTCAATTAATTTTTTTAGGTTAGCATATTTTTTGACGAATCTAGGATAAAAACCGCTTAAACCCAATAAATCATCTGTAACTAGTATTTGACCATCACAAAATTTAGAAGCTCCTATTCCTATAGTGGGTATCTTCAAACTCTTTGTAATTTTTTTGAAATACTTTCCGGAACACATTCTATAACCATTGAAAATGCTCCAGCTTCCTCAATTTTATTTGCATCGTTCATTAATTTTTTTTCTTCTTTTTTTGAATAAACTATCGGTGTAAATTTTTTTTTATATTGAGGTGTAAAACCTATGTGGCCCATTACTGGGATTCCTGATTTTGTCAGATTTTTAATAATACTAAAATTCTTACTGTTATTTTCAATTTTTATAGAATCGCATCTTGTTAATTTAATTATTTTTTTTGCATTTTTTAAAGCTATGCTTCTATTTTTGTATGTTCCTTTTGGCATATCAACAACTAGCAGAGAATTTTTAACACCAAGTTTAACGCTTTTAGCATGATCTATCATTGTTCTTAAGGTTATTTTATGGGTATTCTTCATTCCATACACTACGTTGGCCAGGGAGTCCCCCACTAAAATTATATCGCAATATTTATCTAAGATTTTAGAAATATTTTTTGAATATGCAGTTAAACAAATTAAAGATTTTTTATTCTTGTTACTTAAAATTTTTTTTATTTTAAAATTCATTATTCTAGTTCTATTGTGCTCGGTGGCTTTGAAGTTATATCATACACAACTCTATTTATCCCCTTAACTCCATTAATTATTTTGTTTCCAATTTTGTCAAGAAAATCTTTAGAAAAATTAAAATAATCTGCTGTCATTCCATCTTCAGAAGTTACTGCTCTAATAAGACAAGTGTATTCATAAGTTCTGGAGTCCCCCATTACTCCAACGGTTTTGATCGGTAATAGAGCTGCATATGCCTGCCAAATTTTATGATAAATTTTATTTTTAATTAACTCATTAATAAAAATACTGTCTGCCTCTTGAAGGATTTTAATTTTTTCTGGAGTTATCTTCCCAATAATACGAATTGCTAAACCCGGACCTGGAAATGGATGCTGGCTTGAAATTTTTTTAATTAAACCAATTGACCCTCCTAGTTTTCTAGCTTCATCTTTAAATAAGTCTTTTAAAGGTTCAATCAGTTTAAGTTTCATTTTTTTAGGAAGACCTCCAACATTATGGTGAGATTTTATTTTTGATGTTTTACTGCCTGTAGATGATCTGCTTTCAATTATGTCCGGGTATAAAGTGCCTTGGGCTAAATATCTTACATTTTTAAATTTTCTTGCTTCCTTTTCAAATATTTTTATAAATAGATTTCCTATTACTTTTCTTTTTTTTTCTGGGTTTGTAATATTTTTTAATTTTTTATAAAATATTTTTGAAGCATTAATTAATTTAACATTTATTTTATAGTAATTTTTAAAAATATAATAAGTATACTTAAATTCATTTTTTCTAAGCAAGCCCGTATCAACCATGATACACTTAAGATTATTTTTAATTGCTTTATGAATTAAAAGTGCAACAACACTACTATCTATTCCTCCTGATAGGGCGCATATAACTCTATCTTTCTTAACTACACTTTTCACTTGATTTATAATTTTTTGTTTTTCATTCTGAACATGCCAATTTTTTTTAGCTTTACAGATAAGAAAAACAAAATTTTTAATAAGCTGTTTTCCTTTATCTGTATGAGTAACTTCAGGATGAAATTGAATTCCATAAATCTTTTTCTTTTTGTTTTCAATAATTGTTAAGGAAGATTCTTCTGTATAAGCTATCTTTTTAAAACCTAAGGGTAATTTTGTGACAGCATCTTGATGACTCATCCATACAGAAACACTTTTTTTATTAGAAAAAAAATTTTTTATGAGTGGTGAATTTGAATTTTTTTTTAAGGTAGATCTTCCGAATTCTCTATTTCTTTTATTAAATTTTACTTTTCCCTTAAAATTTACTGCTATTAATTGAAGGCCATAGCAAATACCAAGTATGGGTATATTTAATTTAAATATTTTATATGGAATATTTGGAAATTTTTTTTTTGTAACAGTTGCTGGTCCACCTGAAAAAATTATACCTTTAATATTTTCAAAATTTTTTAATAATTTTATTTCTTTCAAATTTGAAATTTCTGAATAAACTCCAAGTTCTCTAACCCTTCTGGCAATGAGTTTTGTTACTTGTGATCCAAAATCAATAATTAAAATCTTGTCCTTTTTAACATTTTTATTCATTATTATTTTAATGAATTTTTTAATTTAAGACTAAGTTCTTTTTCTAAATCACAGAGTTTTATGCATATCGATTTAAATTTTGTAATAAGTGAACTGGTTTTTTTATAGTTTGATCTTTTAATACTTAATAATGCTAAGTGATAAATAGCCTCTTCATTTTTTGGATTCAGTAAGACTACCGTATTTAAATTTCTTTCTTCTTGAAGGCTATCTTTCTGCTTATTGAATATCTTAGCTAAAAAAAGATATGAATTTTCATTTTTGGGATTATAAACTATATCTTTTTCAAAACTTAATTTAGCTTCATCATATTCATTTTTATCAAATAATTTTTTTCCTTCATTAAAAAAATTATTTTGTGCATATAAATTTGTACAAAAAAATATTAATAAAAACATTTTTATTAATATTGTTTTAAAAATTTTATTTTTCATAATTTGTAATTTGTTCCATCATTTAACATTTCCACACTATGCACCATACTTTCATAAAATCCAGCTTTTGTAATTTTAATAAATCTCGCATTCTTTTTTATTTTATTTAAATCTTTTGCTCCTATATAACCCATTGACGATCTTAGGCCACCTTGAAGCTGATATATAATTTTTGATATTGGCCCTTTGTATCTTACTCTAGCTTCTACCCCTTCTGGAACATACTTTGATCTGTCTTTGTGTTCTTTTTGGAAATATCTTTCAGATGAGCCTTCTGACATAGCTCCTATCGAACCCATCCCTCTATAAAATTTATAGATTTTATTTCCTACTTTAAATTTTTTACCTGGTGTTTCATCTGTACCAGCAAAGATTGATCCCATCATAATTGCATCTGCTCCTGCTGCTAAAGCTTTTGCAGCGTCTCCAGAAAATTTTATACCTCCGTCTGAAATAATTTTAATTTTTTTACGTTTTAAAGCTTTTTTGACTTCTATTATTGCTGTTATTTGAGGAACTCCAATACCAGCTACCATTCTGGTAGTGCAAATAGATCCTGGACCTATTCCAACTTTAATTATATCTGCTCCTTCATTATAAAGTTTTTTTGCAGCATCTCCTGTAGCTACATTTCCTACACAAACTGTTATTTTAGAAGAAATTTTCTTAATTCTGTTTAAAGTCTTAAGAACTTTTTTACTATAGCCATGAGCTGTATCAATTACTAATAAATCCACTCCATTATTAATAAGAGACTTAGCTCTATCAATGTCTTCTTTTCCTGTTCCAACTGCCGCACCAACTAATAACTTCATTTTTTTAACTTTTAATAATTCTAAAGTTTGTTTTTTTATAGATAAATTTCTATGGATAATACCAAGACCGCCAGCTTGAGCCATTGCGATAGCCATTTTAGATTCTGTTACAGTATCCATTGCTGAGGAAATGAAGGGAACTTTAAGCTTTATAGTTTTTGAAAGACTAGTTTTAATGTCTGCTTCAGAGGGTAGTATTTCTGAGTATCTAGGCACCAAAAGCACGTCATCGAAAGTTAATGCTTCTTTAATTGGTTCCATATAAACTTATAAACGATTTTATAAATTTATAAAGTCTTTAATAACGAACAGTGTATATAAGTTTCCTTTGACTCGTCTCTACTAGATTTAGGTTTGAAAAACTGAACATTTTTAAATTTTTCTTTTGCATCTTTTTTCACAGCTAGAAAATCTTGACCCATAAAAAGCTTAGCTACTACAATTCCATTGTTTTTTAACATTTTTATAGAAAAATTAATAACCTCCATACAAAGCTGATTCGTTCTAATGCAATCAAGATCTTTGTTGCCAGTTGTGTTTGCTGCCATATCGGAAATAATTACATCTATTTTACCTCCAAAATGATCTAATATTTTATTTCTAAAATCAGCCTCAAGAAAATCACCCTTTAAAAATGACACATTTTTTATCTCTTGCATTTTTTTTATATCTACAGAAAGAACCTTGCCTTTAGAAATATTTTTAATAGCAATTTGTGACCAACCCCCTGGGCTTGATCCAACATCTAATAAATTATTGCCTTTTTTTAAAAAATTAAATTTTTTATTAAGTTCTATAAGTTTAAACGCAGACCTAGAGCGATAACCTAAAGTTTTAGATTTTTTATAAAACTGATCTCTGTGTTGCTTAATTACCCAAGTTTTGCTTTTTTTGCTTCTTTTGGTTTTTTTCATTAAAGAATATCTTCATGGTCTTCTTCTATATCATTTGTTTTTAATTCTTTATTTTTAAAATAAGTAAAAAACGCAACAGGTATAGTTAAAAAATAGATTATCCCAAAAACTAATAATGTTTCAAAAGTAAAAAACATTAATGAAATAAAAGAAATTCCTATAGCAAATAAAATGAAAATAGTTATTTTAGATGAAATTGTAATCTTTTTAAAAGAAAAAGTTGGAAATTTGCTTATTAACAAGAGTGAAATTAAAATTGTTAAGTAGGGAATTATTGTTTTTAAATTAAAACTTTTTTCTAAATCTGATAACTCATAAATAAGAGGCAATAGAATTAAGATTGCACCTATTGGTGATGGAATGCCTTCAAAATAATTTTCTTTCCAAGATTCATTTTCAGTTATTTTAGTAACATTAAATCTAGCTAGTCTTATTACACAACAAAGTGAATATATTAAAGTGATAGCCCATCCAAGCTTTCCGTAGTTATTTAATTCCCAAAAATATATTATAAATGCTGGAGCGATACCAAAGCTAACAAAGTCAGTTAAAGAATCTAACTCTTTACCAAACTCTGAGGTTCCTTTGATAAGTCTCGCTATCCTCCCATCTAAAGCGTCTAAAATTGCTGCAAACAAAATGAATATAACTGCTAAAGAAAAATTTTCATCTATTGAAAATTTTATCGAACTTATTCCTAAACATACACCTACTAAAGTTAATATATTTGGCAAAATATATTTTGTTTTTTTTGATGAAACTATTTTAAATTTTTTTTTTTCCTGATTCATTCTGTTGCGATTAAGCTTTCACCCGCTACTACATTCTGTCCTACTTTTGTAAGTAATTTTTTATTACTAAAGTAAATATCTACTCTGCTACCAAATCTAATCATTCCTATTCTTTCACCTTGATTTAAATTTTGATCTTTTTTTACTTCACAAACTATTCTTCTTGCTATCAAGCCTGCTATTTGAACAATTAAAATTTCTTCACCATTTTTTTTTGTAATCTTATAATAATTTCTTTCATTTTCTTCACTAGATTTGTCTAGTGACGCATTTATAAATTTACCTGGCTTATAAAGAATTTCACTTACAGTCCCTGATACGGGTGTTCTATTCACATGGCAATTAAATACATTCATAAAAATACTTACCTTAGTAAATGATTTTTTTTCAAGACCTAGTTCTATGGGGCCTGAAACATTTGAAATATTTGATACTAGCCCATCTGCAGGGCTCACTAGGAAATTATCATCCGTTATAGAGATTCTATCTGGATCTCTAAAAAAATAATAAACCCAAATTGTTAACAAAATGAAAATAAAACCAATGGTATCTGATATCATCCAGGTAATAAGAGTGGCAATTATTGAAATTGCTAAAAATTTATAACCTTCTTTATGAATTTTTGGAAAAATATTATCAATCATATATTTATTAAGTTTGCTAATTTTTTTATTAATATGTATAAAAATCTCACATAATCAAATTATATTTTATGTCTAAAATAAAGGTAAAAAATCCAATAGTTGAGCTAGATGGCGACGAAATGACCAGAATTATTTGGTCATTTATTAAAGATAAGCTTATTAAGCCTTATTTGGAAATAGATCTTAAGTATTACGACCTAGGTATGGAAAGTAGAGATAAATCAAATGATCAAATTACTGTGGATGCCGCAAAAGCAATTCAAAAATATGGAGTTGGTGTTAAGTGTGCAACAATAACTCCTGACGAAGCTCGCGTTAAAGAGTTCAATTTAAAAAAAATGTGGAGGTCTCCGAACGGAACTATTAGAAATATTGTTGGAGGAACAATTTTTAGAGAGCCCATAATTTGTAAAAATGTTCCAAGATTAGTTCCTCATTGGACTAATAGTGTTATTGTAGGAAGACATGCTTTTGGAGATCAGTATAAAGCAACAGATTTTAAAGTTCCTGGCAAAGGAAAGATGACTGTTAAATGGGAGTCAGAAAATGGAAAAGATAAAATTGAACATGAGGTTTTCAACTTTGATGGAGCAGGTATTGCTATGTCTATGTATAACTTAGATAGTTCTATAAAAGATTTCGCTAGAGCGTGTTTGAATTATGGGTTGGTAAGAAAATGGCCAGTTTATTTTTCATCTAAGAATACAATTTTAAAAGCTTACGACGGAAGATTTAAAGATATTTTTGAAGAAATTTTTCATAAAGAATTTAAAGATAAATTTAACACTATTGGTATTACTTATGAACATAGATTAATAGATGATATGGTTGCTTGTGCAATGAAATGGAGTGGAAAATATATTTGGGCTTGTAAAAACTATGATGGGGATGTTCAGTCTGATACTGTAGCTCAAGGATATGGTTCACTAGGATTGATGACGAGTGTACTTAGAACTCCAGATGGAAAAGTAGCAGAAGCAGAAGCAGCTCATGGAACGGTAACAAGACATTATCGACAACATCAATCAGGTAAAGAAACTTCAACAAATCCGATAGCTTCTATCTTTGCCTGGACAAGGGGTTTAGCTCATAGAGGAAGTCTTGATGGAAACCAAGAATTAATAAAATTTTCAGAATCTTTAGAAAAAGTTTGTGTAGAAACAGTTGAAAGTGGTTTGATGACTAAAGATTTAGCAATTTTAATCGGAAAAAATCAAAAATTTTTAACAACAAATAAATTTTTAGAAGCAATAGATTCCAATCTTAAAAATAAGCTTAACTAATTTTATCAGACAATACTTTGAAAGCTTCTAGAATTTTATCCTTATTAGTTCCTCCAGCCTGAGCAAAATCTTTTCTTCCTCCTCCGCCTTTACCGCCTAAAGTTTCCGAAGCAATTTTTACCAGTTTCACTGCATCATATTTTGAAGTAAGATTTTTTGTTACTCCGACGGCAACTCCAACTTTATCTTCAAAAATAGAAATACTTATTATAATACCATTTTTTATTTCTTTTTTACCTTGATCGATAACGCTTCTTAATTCTTTTGGGGGGAAATCATTAAGAATTTGTTCTCTTACAATAAAATTACCAATTTTTTTATCTTTAATTTTATTTTTATCTTTATCTTTAACAACGTTTTGAATTTTTATTTTTTCTAGTTGTTTAGTTAATTGTCTCAAATTTTCTTTTAAATCTTTTTTTTCATTTAAATCTGGTTTTACTTTGTAATTTAAAAGTTCTTTTTTAATTTTTTCCAACTGTTCTTTAGCTGTTTTCTCTTTAGCTGATTTGTCTTTTTGTTGAATTTTATCGTATTCTTCAAGTTGTTTATCTATTAAAGCTTCTACTCTTCTAACTCCAGAAGCGATTGATGATTGATTAATAATTCTAAACTTTCCAACCTCTTTTGTGTTTTTAACATGTGTTCCGCCACATAATTCTGTAGAAAAAAAACCGTTAGACTCCTTTCCTATAAATACTACTCTGACTTCTTCTCCATACTTTTCTCCAAAAAGTGCTAGGGCTCCCATTTTAACTGCTTCTTTAGGAGTCATTATTCTTGTTTGTACTTCAGTCGAGGCGTTAACTATTTCATTTACAGCTTTATTTATTTTGTTCATCTCTTCTTTTTCGATAGGTTTATTATGACTAAAATCAAACCTTAATCTTTCAGGAGAAACTAATGATCCTTTTTGAGTTACATGTTTGCCTAATGTCCTTCTTAATGACTCGTGTAATAAATGAGTTGCAGAATGATTGGCTTTAGAATTTTTTCTTTTTACAATATCTATTTCTAAATTGACGCTTTGACCTACTTTAATGGAACCTTTTTCAATTTTTCCAGAATGAACAAAAAGATCTCCCATTTTTTTTTGTGTATCAACTATATTTATTTTGCAGTCAGAATTAAAAATAATTCCTTGGTCTCCAACTTGACCTCCTGACTCCCCATAAAAAGGTGTCTGATTTATTATGATTTCTATTTCATCTCCGGTGCTTGCGCTATTAACAAATTTATTATCTTTTGAAATTTTTAAAACAACCCCTTCAGCTTTATCAAATTCGTAACCTAGAAATTCTGTTGGGCTAAGGCCCTCTCTAATTTTAAACCACTTTTCTTCTACTGATTTATCTCCAGAACCTTTCCAGTTAGCTCTTGCTAATACTTTGCTTTTTTCCATTTCTTTTTCAAAGGAAGCATTGTCAACTTTAATATTTTTATTTCTTAAAATATCTGCTGTTAAATCCACTGGAAAGCCATAGGTATCGTACAGCTTAAAAGCAACTGATCCGGGTAACGTTTTATTTTGAACTTTGTCTAAATTTTCATTTAAAATTTTCATTCCTCTATCAAGAAGAGAAGAAAATTTTTCTTCCTCATTTTTTAAAGTTTCTACTATTAGGTTTCTACCTATTTCTAATTCTGGATAACTATTTTTCATTTCATTAAGCAAAGTATCGAATAATTTATAAAAGATTGGTGACTTGCATCCTAATGAGTGGGCATGCCTCATTCCTCTTCTCATTATTCTTCTTAAAACATATCCACGACCTTCATTGGAAGGTAAGAGTCCCTCAGCAATCAAAAAACTACTAGCTCTTAAGTGATCCGATATCACTCTGTGACTAGCAATAGTTTTGTCATCGATTGGAGTTTTAGTAATTTCTGAGGAGGATGATATTATTTTTTTAAAATGATCGATATTGTAATTATCATGAGTTCCTTGAAGAACTGCAGTCATTCTTTCAAGGCCCATTCCGGTGTCTACTGAAGGTTTTGGTAAATTAATTCTTTTTTCTTTTGAAATCTGTTCATATTGCATGAAGACTAGATTCCATATTTCTATAAACCTATCTCCATCTTCATTGGGGCTACCTGGTGGACCTCCTTTAAGTTTGTCTCCATGATCGTAAAATATTTCTGAACAAGGTCCGCATGGTCCCGTATCTCCCATAGACCAAAAATTATCTGAAGTTGAAATTCTAATTATCTTATCTTCGCTTAAACCTGCAATCTTTTTCCACAAATTGAAAGAATCTTCGTCTTCATGAAAAACTGTTACTAAAAGTTTTTCTTTAGGAAGTTCAAAATCTTTTGTGAGTAATTTCCAAGCATGGTCTATGGCTTGTTCTTTAAAGTAATCACCAAATGAAAAATTTCCTAACATTTCAAAAAAAGTGTGGTGTCTAGGTGTATAACCAACGTTTTCTAAGTCATTGTGTTTACCGCCTGCTCTAACGCATTTTTGGGATGTTGTAGCTTTATTATATGGTCTTTTTTCTAAACCTGTAAAAACATTTTTAAATTGAACCATTCCTGAATTTGTAAACATCAAAGTAGGGTCGTTATTAGGTATCAAGTTACTTGAGTCTACAATCTCATGATTATTTTTTTTAAAATAATTAAGAAATTTTTCTCTTATATCAGTCAACAAAAATTGGCTCATATAATATTAAATACAGATATTTAGGAAGTTGTCTATGAAAGAGATTAATTAGTTTTTTTGTTACCGTTATCAACAACTACACAAATTTCAGATTTTGTTAGAAATCTTTGTCCTGTCCCATTATCTAGTGAAAACATGCCTCCAATACCTTTTACTGCATCAATAGTAAGATCTGTATGTTTCCATTTTTCATACTGATCTTCATTCATATAAAATGGCGTTCCGTCAATTTCACCTAGTTTGACATCGCTGTTTCCAACCATGTATTCTTTTGCCGGAAAACACATTGGTGCACTTCCATCGCAACAACCACCTGATTGATGAAATAAAAGATCTTTTCCGTGAACAGCTTTAAGTTCACTTAATAATTTCTTTGCTGATAAAGTTGCTTTAACTTTCATATTTATGATGGCCCGTGAGTCTTACACGGGCCATTATAATATATAGTTTAAAAGAATCCTAATTTTTTCTCACTATAAGACACGTGTAAATTTTTCACTTGTCTGTAATGATTTAACATCATTTTGTGAGTTTCTCTTCCAATACCAGATTGTTTGTATCCGCCAA
>MDTB01152254.1_pt1 | contig 17342 bp, 21 predicted proteins | sample 811161 | NCBI WGS metagenome assembly MDTB01 (sample SAMN05326650, study PRJNA326480) | marine metagenome | isolation source: seawater | place: Mediterranean Sea | collected 2009
AACTTTTTTGAACTATCTGTAACAACTTTTGAATTTTCAACAGCCGCAGTATTAATAGAAACTTTATCTGCACCACAATTAAGCAGCTTCTTTATGTCCTCAACACTTCTAATGCCTCCACCAACAGTCAAAGGTACAAAACATTTCTTTGAAGTTTTTTCTACAACATCATAAATGGTTTCTCTATTTTCATTTGAGGCTGTAATATCTAAAAAACAAATTTCATCTGCACCACCATCGCTATAAATTTTTGCCTGTTCAACAGGATCCCCTGCATCTTTTAAATCGACAAAGTTTATACCCTTAACAACACGACCATTCTTAACATCTAAACAAGGAATTATTCTATTTTTAAGCATCTTCTTTCACCAGTTCCTCTAATTGAATATCACCATCATAAATAGCTTTGCCAACTATTACACCTTCAACATTTTTTAAATTTTTCGCTTTTTTAACGTCATCTATTGATGAAACACCACCCGATATAATTACAGGACAATTAGATATCTCTGCAACTTTTATTGTTTCAGCAAAATTTGGGCTCTGTTTCATACCATCTCGATTAATATCTGTAAAAATCAATCTACTTACACCAAAATTATTAACTTCTTTTAAATAATCGATAGTCAGTTTATCAGATTTTTCTTTCCATCCAGATATAGACAAACATCCATTATTGGCATCTAAACCTAAAGCGATCTTATTTGGGAATCTTTCACATGCTTCCTTTAAAAAGTATTTATCTTTTATTGCAGCACTTCCTAAAATAACTTTCTCAACTCCAGCATCTATATATTTTTGAATACTTTCAGATGTTCTTATTCCTCCACCTATCTCAACTTTTAAACTAAATTTTTTAACTATTTCCTGAATGATGTCTAAATTTACTGTCTCACCTGTTAAAGCTCCATCTAAATCAACAATGTGTAAATTTTTAAAACCATTATCACTATATTTACCTGCTTGATCTAATGGCGAAATTTTGTATTCAGTTTTATTATCAAAATCTCCTTTAATTAATCTTACACATTTTTTATCTTTAATATCTATTGCAGGAAATATTTTCATTTTGAGTCTGCTAAAGTTTTAACACGCCTAAATCTTAGTGACTATATCAAAATTAGAAAAGAGTATAAAAATTAATCCCAATCATGACTCTATCTATTTTTCCATCATAAACTGCTGAGTGTTTTCTCGATGCAGGTATAATCACTATAGTTCCTTCTTCGGGTAAAATTTCATGATTAGGTTCATAAAGCTTCAGGATACCAGGTTCATTTGAATTTTGATCACCAACTGAAAGATAGTATGTAAGACTGTACTTTTGATCTATAAGTCCACTATTTTTATCAAACTGATTAACATGATTGTGGGGAGTGGTCCCGCTTCCTGATTTTAAAATATTAAAAAAAGAATCGATAATAAATACTTCAGATTTTAGTTGGTTTTCCATTATATTAGTTAAATCTTTTTCAACTTTTTTTAAATTTAAATTTGTTTTAAATAGATTAAAATCAGAAGAGCACATTCCGTTGCCATATCTGGCATCATATTTTATGGTTTTATCTAAATTCATTTTCTTAATGTTATATAATTTGGTAATTAATTTTGAATTAACCTCTAATTTTGTAACAAAAAAATTTGGAATAATTTTATTATTTTTTTTTAATTTTTTCTCTTTTTTTTTATCAAGAATAGATAAAAGCTCTTTTTGTTTTAACACTAAATCTAAATTAATATAACTCTCTTTAATATTTGAATTTAAATTAATTGCTTTTCTGAAATTTTCCTCTGCCTCATTTAATTTGACAGTATCAACTTGAACAATTCCTAAGTTATTATATGCTTTTTCAAAATTAGGTTTTAATTCTATCGCTTTTTTATAAATGTTTTCTGCATCATTAAATTTATTAAGATTTTTAAGTACACTTCCCAAATTCATATATGCTTGGAAAAAGTCTGGTTTGAGTTCAATAGTTTTATTAAAATTTTCTTCCGCCTCTTTAAGCCTACCGACTTCTTGTTGTAAGCAACCTAGATTAAAATAAGCTTTGTGATGATTTGCATTGAGCCTGATTACTTTTTTATAAATTTCTTCAGATTCATTTAGTTTATTAAGCTCTTTAAGTGTGTTAGCTAAATTCATTTGAGCTTGAAAAAAATCTGGTTTTAATTCTATTGCTTTTCTAAAATTTTTTTCTGCATCTTTAAATTTTTTTAAACTAATATTTAGATTTCCAAAATAATAATAAATATCCTGATTTGAAGGCTGATCTTTTAACAAATCTTTATATATAACCTCAGCCTTTTTTAAATTTCCATTCTTATGTTCAAGAATAGCTTGATCTAATCTTTGATGAACCCTGCAACTCATCGGTTCCAATGATATCAAAACTTACATAATTTGTAATTATTTAAAGCACTAAAAAGATTATATTTTAAGCTAACTTTTAATCAATTTTAGCTTCTACAGCACCTGTTGTCACTTTTAAAGAAGATCCACTTTTTTTTGGAATTTTGTTAACATTTTGATTGTAATTACAAGAAACTAAAAAAATAAAAATTATAAAGGTAAAAAATACTCTTGTAATCATAAATCCAAAAAGTTTTTAATAATCTTTAATCCTATCTTATCACTTTTCTCTGGGTGAAACTGTGTTCCAAAAATATTTTCTTTTTCTATAGAGCAAACGATATTAGATGAATACTCTGTAGTTGCTGAAATTATATTTTTATCATTTGGTATAAATTCATAACTATGAACGAAATACATATGTGAGTTATCCTCAATATCCTTGAAAATTTTACTATCTTTAATAATCTTTATTTGATTCCAACCAATATGAGGCAGTTTATATTTTCCATTTTGGTTATCAATTTTGGAAACTTTGCCTGAAATCCAACCTAAGCCTTTAGTTTCAGTTTCCTCATAACCAATATCAGCAAACATCTGTAATCCAACACAAATGCCTAGTAGAGGTTTTTTGTTTGATATAACAAATTCATTTAGAGTGTTTGGAAGACCATCAATCTTATTTAAAGCATCCATGCAGGTCTTAAATGAACCTTGTCCTGGCAAAACTACCTTATCACAAGATTTTATCTTATTTAAATCTGAAGTTACTTCTATATTTACTTTATCTTTAGCTACTTCTTTAAAAGAGTTTATCACCGAGCTTATATTGCCCGAATTATAATCTACAATAATAACGTTCATTAAACTTATAAAGAACCTTTTGTAGAAGGAATAGATTTTTTATTCCTAGGATCTATCTCTAGCGCAGTTCTTAAAGATCTCGCTAGTCCTTTGAAACAAGATTCTATAATGTGATGACTATTATCACCATAGATATTTTCAATATGTAATGTAATTCCGGCTGCTTGTGAAAATGCTTGAAACCACTCTTTAAAAAGTTCTGTGTCCATTTCACCAAGCTTCTCTACTTTAAGATTTACTTTCCAAATTAAATACGGTCTATTTGAAATATCAATTGCAACACGAGATAAAGTTTCATCCATGGGTATCATTGCGTGGGCATATCTTCTTATTCCGACAGATTTTTTCAAAGCTTTTTTTATAGCTTCCCCAATGGCAATCCCTGTATCTTCCGTTGTGTGGTGAAGATCAATATGAGTATCACCCTTGGCTTTTATATTCATGTCTATAGATGAGTGCTTAGAAAGTTGTTCAAGCATATGATTTAGGAAACCTATGCCTGTGTCAATTTTGTATTTACCTTTACCATCAATATTAATGTCTACACTAATACTTGTCTCTTTTGTTTTTCTGCTAATTTTACCTTTGCGCTTCATTATTTAAAACAGGTATACATATATTATTCAATTATGGCAATAATACTAAACCTGGGCTTGAACTATTAATTTTAATGTCCACTTATAAGATATGACAACAATTGTATTAGTTAGAAAAAACAAGGAAGTGGTAGTTGCTGGTGATGGTCAAGTAAGTATGGGTAATACTGTGGTAAAAAGCACTGCTTCTAAGGTTAGAAAGATTGAAAAAAGGGACGTTGTAGCAGGATTTGCAGGATCTACTGCGGATGCACTAACTTTATTTGAAAGATTAGAGGCTAAAATAGAAAAACACGCAGGCAACTTATCTAGAGCTGCGGTTGAACTAGCTAAAGATTGGAGAACAGACAAATATTTAAGAAGATTAGAAGCACTAATGGCAATTGGTGATAAAAAAAATAGCTATATAATTTCTGGCACTGGTGACGTTTTAGAACCTGAAGGTGATGTTATAGGAATTGGTTCTGGTGGAAATTATGCTTTGGCAGCCGGCAAAGTTTTAATAGGAACTAACATGAGTGCTGAAGAGGTTGCTAAAAAAGCTATAGAGGTCGCATCTGAAATTTGTGTTTTTACAAATAACAATATTAAAATAGAAAAAATCTAATGGAAAAATCTAACGTAACACCACTAGTTCCAAAAGATAAGAACTCTAAAGACAATGAGTCGTTAGTAAGCTCTTTGTCTCCAAGAGAAATTGTTTCGGAATTAGACAGGTTTGTAGTTGGTCAAAATAAAGCAAAAAAAGCAGTAGCTGTAGCATTAAGAAATAGATGGAGAAGACAGGCTCTTGAAGGAGAAATGAAAAATGAAGTTTTGCCCAAGAATATTCTTATGATTGGGCCAACTGGTGTTGGAAAAACTGAAATTTCAAGAAGATTGTCAAAACTTGCTGAAGCACCATTTGTAAAAGTAGAAGCAACTAGATTCACAGAAGTAGGTTATGTTGGTAGAGATGTTGAACAAATTGTTAGGGACCTTGTAGAAATTGCTATCTCTATGGAGAAGGTAAAAAAAAGAAAAGAAGTTTATGCTCAAGCTCAAAAACTTGCAGAAGATAAGGTCTTGGATGCCTTAGTTGGAAAAAAAGCGAGTTTAGCGACCAGAGAAAGTTTTAGGAAAAGACTTAGAAATGGTGATTTAGATAATAATGAAATTGAAATTGCTGTTAATGATACTGGCAGCAATAATACTTCATTTGAAATACCTGGGATGCCAGGCGCCAACGTTGGAATGATTAATATTGGTGAAATGCTTGGAAAATCTATGGGCACCAAAGAAAAAAAGAAAAAAATGACAGTGAAAGAATCTCATGAAATTTTAATTAATGATGAGTCTGATAAGTTAATTGAGCAAGATAAAATTATAAAAGCTGCTAAGATTTCTACTGAAAACAATGGGATTGTTTTTTTAGATGAGATAGATAAAATTTCTGGAAGAACAGATAGAGTGGGTGGTGATGTGTCAAGAGAAGGAGTACAAAGAGATTTATTACCTTTAATCGAAGGGACTACAGTAAATACAAAATATGGTCCAATTAAAACAGATCATATTCTTTTTATAGCGTCTGGTGCATTTCAACTTGCTAAACCATCAGATCTTTTACCAGAGTTGCAAGGTAGGTTGCCAATAAGAGTAGAACTTGAAGCTTTAGCAAGTGAAGATTTCAAGAGAATTTTGAAGGAACCTGATTTTAGCTTAATCAAACAATATGTAGCCTTATTAAAAACTGAGAATGTTGATTTAGAATTTTCTGAAGATGGTATAGATGCAATAGCAAATATAGCATCAGAGGTTAATGCAACCGTTGAAAATATTGGAGCAAGAAGACTTCATACAATAATTGAAAAAATATTAGATGAAATAAGTTTTACTGCAACAGATAGATCTGGAGAAAAAATTGTTATTGACAAAAAATATATTAATGAAAATTTAGATAATTTAATCAAAGATACTGACCTATCAAAATTTATTTTATAATTTTTTTTTCAGATAAATATAAAAAGCACCACTTCCACCATCCTCAATATTTGCCTCACTCAAATTATTTATCATCCTCATAATATCACTATTATTTCTTATGTACTCTGGAACTGAATTTTTTAAAATTCCAAAATCTTTAGATATATAAGGATCTTTTTCATTTTGAGAGTGAATACCTTTACCAGTAACAATTACAAGTTTGCTAATACCTCTGTCATAAGAATTTTTAATTAATTGATAGATTTCCTTATTTGCCTCATCTAAAGAATATCCATGTAGATCAAACGTAATTTCTTTATTTATTTTTTTTGAAAGAGATTTTGAATCTTTATCAAATAAATTTTCTCTTTTTGATAAGAAATTTTCCCAATCTTTTTTGTCTTTATCTGAAATTTTATTACTCAATTATGTTAGTATGTCTACTAATTGCCAATTAGGATTACTTGATTTGGTATTTCTTGAAAAAACCCAAGTATCGTAAATTTTTTTAATTTTTTCTGGATTGCCAGATATAATTTTTTTGTCTTTATCTTTAATACAAGTGATAACTTCTGCAACAAAGTCGACTGTTACCTTTAATATATTGTCTAACTTTTTATGCTCTTTTATTTTTGCTGAGTCGACTCCTATGAAAGTAATTTCTGCAAAATGACCTCTGTCAGCTCTTTCTTTAAGAGCATCATTGAATTGATCGTGAATTTTTTTACTTAATAATGGTCTACTTTTTGTAAGTTTATTATCATCATCACTAAAATCAGTAATTATTGTTTCATAGGCAATTTTTGCCCCTTTTAAAAATTCCAGTTTAGCTGCTTCATCAAAAGTTTCATTTTGTTTAATCTTTACATCATTATTCATTTTTTTTAGGACTTCTTGAAACTCATGTGGTGATTTCCCGTCAAAACCACTTCTTCTTCCTAAAATCCCTCTAAGTCTTAAGAAAATGAACCCAGCAATCATTGCTAACAGAATGATGTCTATATATTCAAAAGAATAATTCATAAGCTTAATCTAATTACTATGTTGATTAATTTCAACTAGCAATTACATTAAAGACAAATGAACACACTACTTTTAGCCATAATATTAGTTCCAATAATTGAAATTTATCTATTCATAAAAATTGGTTCTCAAATCGGCGCATTTAACACCATTTCACTAATATTTATTACAGCAATTATAGGAATAGTTTATGCAAGATACGAAGGATTAAATACTTTGAGATCTGGAATTTCTCAGTTAATTAAGAATGAAATACCAGCATATGAATTTATATCTGGAGCCGCAATTGCTCTAGCCGCATTACTATTGATTATACCTGGTTTCGCAACTGATTTGGTTGGATTTTTGCTAATAACTCCTTTTACAAGAAAACTTATATTTGGAAAAATATCAAAAAGGTTTAAAAAAGGAACAAAAAAAAAAGAACCTTATATTGAAGGTGATTACGAAGAAATAAAAGATGAAGATGACAGAAAAGTTTAAAATTTTAGCAAATTACATCAAAGATTTATCAAGTGAAACTGCAGATATAGAAACTTATATGTTTGTTAAAGAAAATATTGCAAAATACAATTTAAATATTGATATTACATCTAAAGCTTTAAAAAATAAACTTATAGAAGTTAACACGACTCTTAAATTTCAGGATAAAGATCCAAATGAAAAAAAATCTTATTTCGAAATTATTTATGCTACAATAATAAGAGTTGATGATGAAATAAAAGACAAAAAAGATCTAGAAAAAATAGTTTTATGCGATGTTCCAACTAAAATATACCCTAAACTAGAGAAAACTTTTTTAAATTTAATACATAATTCGGGACATCCTGAAATTAAACTAGAAAAAAAAATTGATTTCGAAAAACTATACAGTGAAAGATTAGGTTAAAAATAATTCTTTTTTAAACTATTTTTTAAATAATTGTTATGTCTTTCTTTCTCAGATTGAGTAGGTTTGATTATTTTTTTATAATATAAAATATTTTTAGAAGAAAAATTCTTGTCTTGTAAATCTTGATGCTTAAAGTCTAAAGTGGGCTCTTTTTGATCAATTAGATTGATATAAACTTTTGTTAATAAATCACAATCTATCAAAGCAGTATGTTGCACTCTTTTAGAGTTATCAATTTTAAATCTTTTACACAGAGCATCTAAACTTACAGATGAGCCAGGAAATTTATCTCTGGCCAATGTCAATGTGTCTATTACATCATTTTTTAATATTTCATATCCTAATATTTTAAGTTCATTATTTAAATGGGACAAATCAAACTCAGCATTGTGTATAATTAGTCTTTTTCCCTCTATAAAATTCAAAAAATTAGCAACTATTTCATTAAATTTTTTTTTTGTTGATAGAAATTCATCAGTATATCCGTGAACCTCTAAAGCTTTCTCAGAGACTTTTCTTTCTGGATTTAAATAACAATGAAATTTATTTTTAGTTGGTACTAAATTTTCTAATTCAATACACCCTATTTCGACTAATCTGTGACCATCTTTAACTGACAAACCAGTGGTTTCTGTATCTAATACAATTTCTTTCATTATCTAATTTTACTAAGAATATGATTAACACTTTTTCTTACGGTTTTCTTCGTAAAATTGTTTTTTATTATAAATCGAGATTTTTTCTTTTTATAATCAAGCGGGAGTTGAATATCCTTAAATTTTTTTAATAACTGAGGGTTAAAATTTTCTCTTTTTTTTAATCTTTTTAAAATATCAGATTTTTTTGAATGAACAAAAATTAAAATATCTGTTTTTTTATTTATTTTGTTTTCTAATAAAAGAGGAATATCCAAAACAATAAATTTTTTATTTTTATATTTTTTAAGAAAATTATCCATTTTTTTTCTTATCTCTAAATGAACAATTTTAATAATTTTTTTTAGGTTTATTTTATTTTTTAATATTGCGGCAGTAACTTCACTTTTTTTAATAGGATATGATTTTATATAATTTGGTAAAATTTTATTTAAACTATTAAAAATTTTTTTGTCTTTTTTATATAATCTTCTAACTTCGTCATCTGCATTAAAAACGGGATAACCAAAGTTTTTAGCTACATAACTTTTACCAGAACCAATATCTCCCAATATCCCAATTCTAATCATTGGTCTAAGAGTTTAATTGTTTCATTGCTGATTTTTGGTTGAATTCCATGCCAGATTTTGAAAGCAGCAGCAGCCTGATGAAGAAACATTTTTTTCCCATTTTCAGTTTTATTTTCTAACATTTTACCATATTTTAAAAATTTGGTCTCATTAGGATTATAAATTATATCATAAAACAATTTACCTTTTTCTATTTTGGAAAGATCCAAATTAATATTATCCTCACTTTTAAGACCTAAACTTGTTGCATTTATAATAATATCAAAATCAGGTATTTCCCCCCAATCTACAGTTAAAATATTTTTAAATAATTTTTTTAAATTCTCTGCTTTACTCTTAGTTCTGTTGCTTAAAGTAATACTAGATACTTTCATTTTATTTAATGCAAAAATAATTGATGGAACAACTCCTCCAGCCCCAAGTATAAAAACTTTTTTTCCAGATAATTTAAATTCTGTGTCCCTTAAAGCTAACTCAAATCCATTAATGTCGGTGTTATGTCCAACAACTTTATCATTGGATAGATAGATTATATTTACTGACTGTGTATTTAGGGCTTCTAAACTTAATTCATCTAAATAAGGAATAATTTCCTTTTTAAACGGAACAGTTATATTTGCGCCGCTTATCTCTTTATTTTTTATTTTTAATACAAAGTTTTGAAGATCATTTATATTAAGTTTCTGTTTTTCGTATATTGCATTTATGTTGTTTTTTTTTAACCAATAATTGTGTAATTGAGGAGATAAAGAATGATCAATAGGATTGCCAATAACAAAGTATTTCTTCATAAAATAAATCTTTAATATTACTTATAATTCTCTAGATATTCTTTAATTTTCTTAATTGGAAGACCCATTATAGTATCTTCATCACCATCAATATTTAAAAATAAATTTCTTCCCTCTCCTTCAATCTGATAAACATTGTAAGAATATAAGGCTTCATCGGTCAACTTAGATAAATAATGAATTAAATCCTTTTCATTAAAATCTTTCATTGTTAAACTTGCTTTATCAGTGTAATTCCAGATCATTGATCCATTTTTAGAGATACACACTGAGCTTACTAAACTATGTTTTTTACCGTTAAGTTTTTTTAAGATAATTAAAGCTTCATTTCTATCTTTAGGTTTTGATACTAGTTCTCCATCCAAATCTATCACACTATCAGCGCCTATAACTAATTTATCATAATTTTTTTTACTTACCTTACATGCCTTAAGCTCAGCTAAATTTTTTGAAATAAACTCTGGAGAAATTTTTTCTTTTAAAAGACTTTTTTTAATAATTTCTTCATCAACATTTGAAGGTTCTACTATAACTTTAATGTTGTTCTTATCTAAAATTTCTTTTCTTACTTTGCTCTTCGAAGCTAAAATTATTTCAACCATTTTTTTTATATATTTCGTAGATTTTTATTATTGATGCAGCAGTTTCCTCAACAGATTTTCTAGTAACATCAATTGAAGGCCATTTATATTTTTTAAAAGTATTTTTTGCTTCTTCAACTTCTTTTCTTATTTTTTCTAAATCTGTGTATGAATTGTTTTCAAGCTCTTTAAGTGAATTCATTCTATTTTTTCTAATATCTACGAGTCTTTCTGGTTCTGAGCTTAAACCGATTACACATGCAATTTTGGGATTTTCTTTTAACGTACGCGGGATCGAATTTTCATTTACTAAAGGAATGTTTGATGTTTTGAAGCCTTTATTTGCCAAGTATATTGCTGTAGGGGTTTTGCTTGTTCGACTCACGCCCAATAAAATTATATCAGACTTATTTATTTCCTTAAGAAGATTCCCATCATCATGGTTCATTGTGAATTGAATTGCAGCAATCCTTTTATAATATTCATCATTTAGTTCATACTGCCCGCTTGGTTGATGAGATGCTTTTTGATTAAGAAGTCTTGAAAAGCTTAAGATAAGATCACCAAGAACGCCAAAGCACGGTATTTTTTTTTCATTGCTCGTATTAGCTAAATATTTTGCCAGGTGATTGTCTACGATTGAATACAAAATTATTGAATTTAAATTCTTTTCTGCTTCTGACAAAATTTTAAAAATTTGATTTTCAGTTCTAGTGAAAGAATATGTGTGTATTTTATAATCTATATTTTTAAATTGTGCTTTTATAGCTGTAAAAATTCTATCTAAAGTTTCCCCAGTAGAATCGGAAATTAAGTAAATTTGATATGTATTAGCCATGTATTAAATGTTAATAACTTTTTATTATTTAAATTAAATGAAACAACTTTAACATTCTTTAATTCTTATTGTAAAACGTGAGTTTTATTAACATAATTAAACATATGTATAAAGTTTTCGAGTTTTTGTAAATTTTTCTAATAAGCTTCAATTTTTCATATATATATGATCAATTTAAGGCTCTAAAAGTTAATAAAGAGTTGATAAAATGTTAACAAAATTTAATCATCAATATTCACAAACTATACTAATACTACTGTTAAATATATTTAATTATTAATATGACACCGATCAAAGATGTAATCCTAAATAAAAAAACAGAATTAAATCCTATATGGATTATGAGACAGGCAGGAAGATATTTGCCAGAGTTTAGGGAAATTAGAAAGAAGAATACTGATTTTATAAAACTATGCTTAAATCAAAGTTTATCTGCTGAAATTACTCTTCAACCTTTAAGAAGATTTGATTTAGATGCAGCCATTATATTTTCTGATATTTTAATGTTGCCTTATGGTTTAAGTCAAAAAGTTGAGTTTAAAAAAGGTTTAGGCCCTATTTTAGGCGAATTAAATTTAGACGAAATTTCAAAATTAAAAGAAAATGATTTTGTAGAGAATATCCATCAAGTCTATGAAGTAATTAAATTAGTTAGTGATAATGTACTAGTTAAAAATAAAGATACTATAGGGTTTGTTGGAGCTCCTTGGACATTGTTAGTTTATATGATTAATAAACGTTCTCCTAAATTAAAATTGATGGATAATTTTTTTAGTGACAAACCTTTAATTAAAGAAATATTAAATATATTGGATAAATTTTTAAAAATTCATATTAAACATCAAATCGATAGCGGTGCTCAAATTATTCAAATTTTTGATAGTTGGGCAGGATTGTTAAATGAAAATGACCTTCCTAAATATTCTTACAATCCCACTTTATCTTTAGTAGAATTTACAAAATCTTTAAATGTTCCAGTTATATGTTTTCCGAGAGGAATTAAAAATTATAAAAATTATTGTGAAATCATAAAACCTGATACTATTTGTATTGATTATGAAGTGGATCCCATTCAAATAATAAAGAACATAAAAATACCAATTCAAGGTGGGATGGATCCAAAGGTTTTATTAACTGATAAAGAAAATTTAAAAAAAGAAGCTAGAAGATACTTGGATATATTTAAGGATCATCCTTATATTTTTAATTTAGGTCATGGGATTTTGCCAGAAACAAGCCCTAACATGATGGACTATTTAGTGAAATTAGTGAAAGATTATTAAATGAAAAATATTGCTGATCATCCACGGGTAAAATTTGGAAAAACTGGAGTTTTGATTGTTAATTTAGGAACACCTGACTCAACAAGCTGGTTTGATATAAGAAAATATTTAAAAGAATTTTTATCAGATAAAAGAGTAATAGAAGTCCCTCCCATTCTTTGGCAAATAATACTTAATATTTTTATTTTAAATTTTAGACCATCTAAGACTGCCAAAGCTTATAAAGAAATTTGGATGAAACAAGAAAATATTTCACCGCTTCTTTATTACACTAGAGAACAAGCTAGAAAAATATCTAGTAATTTTATTCAGGAAAATGTGATTGTAGATTTTGCAATGAGATATGGTAACCCAAGTATAAAAAGTAAAATTATGAAACTACATAGTGACGGTTGTGAAAATTTAGTAATTTTACCTTTATATCCTCAGTATGCTGCAGCAACCACAGCAACAGTTTGTGATGAAGTTTATAGAACACTTATGAAGATGAGGTGGCAGCCATCGCTAAAAATAATTCCACATTATGAGTCTCATCCTTTATACATAGATGCATTGGTGAATTCATTAAATAAAAAAATAAAAGAAATTAACTGGAAGCCCGATCTAATATTGGCATCTTATCATGGTATACCTAAGAAATATTTTGATAAAGGAGATCCATATCATTGCTATTGTCATAAAACCACAAGGTTGATTTCAGAGAAATTTAAATCTATAGAACTCAAAACAACCTTTCAATCAAGATTTGGTCCTCAAAAATGGCTTGAACCTTATACAGATAAGACTTTAGAAAGGTTACCTCATGAAGGAAAAAAGAATGTACTTACAATATGCCCTGGTTTTTCATCTGATTGTGTTGAAACTTTAGAGGAAATTCTTATTCAGGGTAAGGAAAGCTTTTTAGAATCTGGGGGTAAAAATTTTGATATGGTACCATGCTTAAATGATAGCGATGATCATATACTTTTACTTAAATCTTTAATTCAAAAAAGTATTTGATTAATGAATACTTACTTACTTTTTAAATCATTACACTTGATATCAGTTATTTCTTGGATGGCTGGGTTATTATATCTTCCAAGAATTTTTGTTTATCATTCTCAAAATAGTTCAGAACCAATTATAACGGAAGTATTTAAAGTTATGGAAAAAAAACTGTTTTTTTACATTATGACACCAGCAATGATATTGTCTTGGTTATTTGGTTTGTTGCTAATATCTGAAATCGGATTTGAACAATTAGGACAAAAGTGGATGATTTTAAAAATAATCTTTGTAGTTATTTTAACTTTTTATCATTTTTATCTAGGAAGAATTCTTGGGCAATTTAAATTAGATTTAAATAAACATTCGCACAAATATTACCGTTTTATAAATGAAATACCCACATTATTGTTAATTTTAATCGTATTTATTGTAATATTTAAGCCTATCTAGGGTTGAATAATTTTGAATAGTATATATATTTAATAAACTTATTAAGTCCTTAATAATTTTAATCATGAATATTCAAGAACTAAAACTAAAATCATCTGAACAGCTTATTGCACAGGCAGAAGAGCTCGGTATTGAAAACGCAAGTACTCTTAGAAAGCAGGAAATTCTTTTTGCAATTTTAAAAAAAGTAGCTGAAAAAGAAGAAATTACGGGAGCTGGTGTGTTGCAACTACTTCAGGATGGATTTGGTTTCTTAAGAGCAATGGAGTCTAATTATCTTCCAGGTCCAGATGATATATATGTAAGTCCAAGTCAGATAAGAAAGTTTGGTCTTAGAACTGGAGATACTGTAGAAGGGCCCGTTAGGGCTCCTAAAGAAGGTGAAAGGTATTTTGCTTTACTTCAGGTAAGTAAAATTAACTTTGAAGAGTCTGAAAAATCTAGACATAAGATTGCTTTTGATAATTTAACACCTCTTTATCCAGACAAACAGCTGGTTATGGAAGTAGAGACAACTAAGATCGAAAAGAAACAAGATCTCACACCTAGATTAATAGACTTAGTTAGTCCTATTGGTAAAGGTCAAAGGTCTATAATTATTTCTCCTCCTAAAGCAGGTAAAACTATGATTTTACAAAGTATTGCAAACTCAATAGCGAAAAATTATCCTGAATGTTATTTGATGGTTTTATTAATTGATGAACGTCCTGAAGAGGTTACAGACATGCAAAGGACTGTAAAAGGCGAAGTAATCAGTTCTACTTTTGATGAACCAGCGCAGCGTCATGTGGCTGTTGCTGAAATGGTAATTGAAAAAGCTAAAAGATTAACAGAACATAAGAAAGATGTTGTTATACTTTTGGACTCTATTACAAGATTGGGAAGAGCTTATAATGCTGTCATACCAAGTTCAGGTAAAGTTTTGACTGGTGGTGTTGATGCTAATGCATTACAAAGACCAAAGAGATTTTTTGGTGCAGCTAGAAATATTGAAGAAGGTGGCTCGTTAACAATTATATCTACTGCTTTAATTGATACCGGCAGTAGAATGGATGAGGTAATTTTTGAAGAATTTAAGGGAACAGGAAATAGTGAAACTGTTTTAGATCGAAAAATTGCAGATAAAAGAATTTATCCAGCTATAGATATCACTAAATCAGGGACTCGAAGAGAAGAGCTTTTGTTCGATAAAAATGATTTACAAAAAATGAACGTTTTAAGAAGAATTATTGCCCCTATGGGAACTATGGATGCAATTGAATTCATCAGTTCAAAATTAAAAGATACAAAAAACAATTCAGAGTTTTTTAACTCGATGAATAAACCTGGCTAAAATCTAGATGAATGATTTAAGCCTAGAGTTTAAGTCAAATTTACAAAAATTATTTATAGAGAAAAAGTTTTCTCAAGTAGAGATAGAAATCGAAAGCTTAGGTAACTTACAAAATTTACCTGAAAACATCTTCTACCTTTATGCCATTTCAAAATCGCTAAATCCTCAATCGAAAAAAAAAGACCTAATCTTAGCAACTGATTTTTTAGCTCAATTATATCATCAAAATAAAAAAAATTTAGAGCCTCTGTATAATCTTGTTGTTGTTAGTCTTAAAGCAAGGACATATAAAAAAACTTTAAAAATTTTAAGTGAAGCTTTAGATGAAAATCCTAAAAATGAAAAAATAATTGATGGTCTTGCGAAATTTAATTATGTTCTAGCCAATATAGATGAGGCATATAGATATTATAAGTTATTATTTGAAATTAATCCTAATCAGATACTTTCTCGTAGTTCTTTTTTAACTTTATTAAATTATTATCCTTTTATTACTCAGAGTGAGTACACAGAGCAATGTAAATTATTTACAAATTTAATTGAAAAAAATTTAAATGACGATTTTATTTTTGATAAAAGTCAAAACCAAAAAATTAAGTTAGGTTTTTTTTCAAGTGATTTTAAAAAACATTCAGTAAGTTACTTTATAAAAGATTTAATAAAAAATATTGATAAAAATGATTTTGAACTTAGTGCATTTAGTAATTTAGATATTTTTCATCATGATGAATTAACCAACGAATTTAAGAAAATATTTGATAATTGGCACGATATAATTAATTTTAAAGATTCAAATCTAATTGATTTTATTAGAAATAAAAAAGTAGATATTTTGATAGATTTAAACGGATATACATTTGGAAATAGATTAAATATTTTTGCAAATAGAGTTGCGCCAATTCAAATACTTTGGCTTGGCTATTGTAATTCAGTTGGTTTAAAAAATATGGATTATATTATTTCTGATGAAAACTGTATCAGAGATAATGAACATCATAATTATACTGAAAAAATAATATATTTACCAAAAATTTGGAATTCGATGTCAAAACCATTAAATTTACCCTCCATTTCAGAATTACCATATTTAAAAAGTAAAATATTTACGTTTGGTTCATTTAATAATTTTCAAAAAATATCGAGTAAAACTATAGAAATTTGGTCAAAAATTTTAATTAATACTAATTCGAGGTTAGTTCTTAAAAATTCTATTATTGATAACGAGGAGATCAACCAAAATTTAAAAGAAAAGTTTTTAGACAATAAAGTTAAAGATGAACAAATTGATATTTTGAACTTTCAAAAAAACAATTATGATCATCTTTCTTTTTATAATAATATTGATATAGCACTTGATACTTTTCCCTATAATGGAGTAACAACAACATTTGAGTCCATTTTAATGGGTGTTCCTGTTTTAACAATAAAAGGTTTTAATTTTAATTCACGTTGTGGTGAAAGTATAAATAAAAATTTAAATTTAGATAATTTTATAGCTAAAAATTATGATGATTATTATTTAAAAGCTTTAGATTTATATAAAGACATCAATTACCTAAAGAATCTTAGAAAAGAATTGAGAAATAAAGCATTTTCATCACCGCTTTTTGATAATAAAAATTTTGCTAAAATTTTTTCAAAAAAGATAAAAACTATTTGGGAAAACTTTATAAATGGTTAAATTATTTAAATGAAAGTACTTAATAATGATCTTAAAAATAAAATCAAAAAATTTTACAATGAAAAAAATTATTCAAAATTAGAGGGACTTTTAGAAAAAATAAAAAATTTTGATGAGTTACCAGTCAGTTTTTTAATGATTTATGCTGTTTCCAAAGCGCTGAATCCAAAATCTAAAATCAATGATTTCAGTAAATCAGCTTATTATTTTGAAAAAGTTTATAGATCTAATGAGGAAAATTTAGAACCCTTATATAATTTAATAATTGTTAGTTTAAAGGCAAAAAAATTCTCGAATTTAAGTAATATTTTAAAAAAAGTATATTTAAGAAATAAAAGTGATGCAAAAATTATAGAAGGATTAGCTAAGACTAATTTTTTTTTAGGAAATTTATCAGAGGCAACTTTTTTTTATGAAGAATTAATTAAACTTAACCCTAATTTTATTGAGGGTTGGACTAAATTTTTAGGAAGTATTAATTAT
>MDTB01185803.1_pt1 | contig 17342 bp, 16 predicted proteins | sample 811161 | NCBI WGS metagenome assembly MDTB01 (sample SAMN05326650, study PRJNA326480) | marine metagenome | isolation source: seawater | place: Mediterranean Sea | collected 2009
CAGCGTTACGGTTAGCATAATCAAGCCAACTAACAATAGCGCAACCGCATCGACATTGGTTTGACGGGAGAACACCCACAGCAGCCAAACAACGGTTAAGTAAATAGGAAACGCTAAAAACTCTTTAAAAGTCACCATCCATTGACCCGGTTGAGGCAATACCGAAGCTAAGCGTGGAATGAATGCTATCAACAAAAAAGGCAATGCCAAGCCAAAGCCCATTACCGCAAAGACCAGTAGCGCAACTAACGTGGACTGGCTCAGAGCAAATCCCATCGCGCTACCCATAAAGGGCGCCGTACAGGGTGTTGCCACGACCGTGGCTAATACACCAGTGAAAAATGAACCTCGCCAACTCTGCTTATTTTCTTCAGCAATCGACGAACCAAAATTTTGCAAAGAAGAGCCTAGTTCGATAAAGCCAGATAGCGATAAACCTAAAACAAATAATAGGTAAACTAAAAAGGCCACAAACCAAGGCGATTGTAGCTGAAAGCCCCAGCCAATTTGTTCGCCAAAAAATCGGAGGGCAAGCATTACCACTGCGATAAAAACAAAACTAATGATAACTCCTGCAGCATAGGCAAGCCCATGCTGCTGACGGATGATGGACGATTGCTGGCCCGATTCCACCAAGCTAAGAATCTTTAACGATAAAACAGGGAACACGCAAGGCATGGCATTTAAAATAATACCGCCCAGTAAGGCAAATACTAAGGCATATACAATATTATTTGATTCATTATCATATAAAGGATTAGCGCCATTAGATAAGTCACCCATAGCGTCTAAAAACGCTAACACCACGGAAGGTAATTCACCTTGGCGCGCAACAAATTCAACGGCTGTGGCAGCATCGCTCTTACTAGAGGACGGCAATGAAAGTACGACCGATAATAGAGAGGGTACATCTTTCAAATAGGGGTCGACTTTAGCGCGAATTAATAAGAAATCACCCACCACGCTAACCGCCGGACTCTCACTGTTGTCAATCACGTCGGCATGGCCCAAAAATATCTGCGGCGGCCGATCAATGACGGGTAAATCCTTTAGTGGCACACTAATCGTTAAAAAGTCATCGATACGATAACTTGTCTGCACGCTGTAAATCAGTGAGGGCAATAGCTGTGCCCGTTGAGCAAAGATTTTGTTTGCTTGCTCATTGCTGGAAGGTGGTTGATGATAAACCGGTAAGCGTAATTGCAAATCGGCAGTGCCAGGTATACAAATTTCTTTACACAGTAGCCATTGCACCTGTGCTTTTAATGTTATTTCAGTGGGCGATGAATCATTATTCTTAGACGAGGGAGGAATAGCTAGCTGACTAAATAGCCACGTTTCACCGTGGTAACCAAAGTTAGTTGCACCCTGATAATCGATACGCTCGGGTACTGGCCACTCAAGATCACCGGCACGAAAATCAGCCGGCAACTGCCAGTTTAACTGACTAGCAATGCCGGTATCACCTGGGTTCTTCCAATAGGTATGCCAGCCATCATCAGGTATAAGCTTTAAGGCGAGTCTGGCGCTCTGACCGGCCACTAGGTAGGGTCTTTCACTGACAAGACTAACACGCACGTGCGGCTGCTTAATCGACTCACTCTCGATCCATGCTTGCGAAGCAGGCACAAATGCTAATATAAAAACAGCACTAAGCAGACCCAAAATTAAGCCACGTTGAAAAATATACATACGAAACCTTGATAGAAAAGCTATTTATTCAATCACTTACATAAACTATAAGGCCTTACGGCCAATAACGATAGCTTCATAGACACATAAATATTGCCAATAGTGCCCTATTTTTGATGATAAATACTAATTTCATCTAGAAGCGAGATCCATTCAATAAGAAAATAGTCAAAAAGGCATCACTCAACCTCAATAGATTTATTTTTGATCAATTCTTAGGGTTTCTAGTGTAAATCTCTGTTCTGTCGTTGTTTTTTTGCCAGAAGATGCGCTTGCCTTTATATTTGTTATGGGTATTATTAGTCCAAGCGCAAAAATATGCCGTAAAATAATGAACATTGATTGAAGTTTAGAATCTCAAATGTTGCATCAATGCTAAAGTCTATTCGTAGATTTGAAATCCGTTTAAGAATTTAAGCCACAAAATGACCACTGTTAAGGAGAATCAGTAATGCAAGATAAAGTCTTAAGTAATCAAAAAGTCGGAATCGGTTCAGCGATAGAGACCAATAAAGTTCTTCGTAATACCTATTTGCTACTTTCCATGACCCTAATGTTCAGTGCAGTCTCAGCAGGCGTTTGCATGGCTATGAATATCGGTCATGGCACATCATTAATCATGTCATTAGCGGCACTGGGATTAATCTTCTTTGCTCTACCACGCACGCAAAACTCCAGCAACGGCATTTGGGTAGTGTTTGCCTTTACTGGCTTGATCGGCGGATCACTAGGCCCAATGCTTAACCATTACTTAGCAATGGCGAATGGTGCGCAACTCATTTCGCAAGCGCTTGGCGGCACTGCACTGGTGTTCTTTGGCTTATCCGGTTATGCGCTAACCACCAAGAAGGACTTTTCTTTCATGGGCGGCTTTTTAATGATTGGCTTATTGGTCGCCATCGTTGGTTCTATTGCCAATATATTCTTACAAATTCCCGCAATGTCCTTAGCTATTTCAGCCGGAATTGTATTAGTCATGTCAGGTCTTATCCTGTTTGATACCAGTCGAATCATAAACGGCGGCGAAACCAATTACATTCGTGCCACGGTGTCGTTGTATTTAAGCATTGTAAACTTATTTACTTCAATGTTGCATTTGTTAGGTGCTATGGACGACTAAAGCCACTAGCAATTGCCAAATAAAGAGCCTCGCCCAGCGGGGCTTTTTATTGTCATTAGATATGCATTATAGTGAGGTCAGATTAGATCAATTCAATTTTTAATCATACATTTTAGCCTCGAGCTGCCTGTGAACCAAATACCGATAGAACATCGCTTTGCAAAATACATACGCATCATCGGCAAAGGAAAGACCGGTCGACGCTCATTAACCGAAAACGAAGCTCAGGCCGCCTTGAGCCTCATACTAGCCGGTGATATCGAACAAGTGCAATTAGGCGCATTTTTAATGGTAGTTAAAGTTAAGGTAGAATCCGCGGAAGAAATTTCTGGATTTGTAATGGCCTGCAGAACGTCAATTAATAACGGCTAAAGAAAAGGCTAGGCAGCTATGGAACAACCGCAGCCCAACGATTAACTAGACTCGTTACTTTACAGACAAACATAACTTTCAATTATACTACTAGTGACTTTGATAACCATAAGGGTTATTCGACTGCCAGCGCCACGCATCTCTTATCATGGCCTCAAGATCTAGCTCAGCCTGCCAATTTAATGCTTGCTTAGCCAAAGAGGCATCGGCATAGCAAATAGCGGCATCGCCAGGACGACGACTCACTAGCTGATAAGGAATAGGTTGGCCACAGGCTTTCTCAAAAGCTGCCACCATGTCTAATACTGAATAGCCGATGCCCGTACCAAGATTATACGCAACAATACTAGGTTCAGTGATGAGCTTCTTCAAGGCCGCTAGGTGACCTTTAGCAAGGTCAACCACATGAATATAATCCCGCACGCCAGTGCCATCATGGGTGGGATAATCGTTGCCAAACACCGACAAAGAAGCCAATTTCTTCAAAGCCACCTGAGAAATATAAGGTACTAAGTTGTTCGGAATATCCTTAGGGTCTTCACCAATTAGACCACTTTCGTGAGCACCGACAGGGTTAAAATAACGCAACAAGACAACACTCCAGCGCGCATCAGCAGCGGCCAAATCACGCAGCATGTCTTCAATAAATAATTTACTTCGGCCATAGGGGTTGACCGCAGAAAGTGGGAACTGCTCAGTAATAGGTACTGACTGTGGGTCGCCATAAACAGTTGCCGAAGAACTAAAAACTAAGTTAAATACCTGATACTTTTGCATGGCCGCTAACAATACTTGGGTGCCATAAATATTATTATCGTAATATTTTAACGGTTCTTTAACCGACTCGCCAACCGCCTTTAATCCTGCAAAATGTATCACAGCGAAAAATTCATGCTCACTGAATAATTGATCAAGCTGAGCCTGATCACGGATATCCACCTGATGGAACTCGACCATGCGACCCGTAATCTGCTCTACTCGTTCTAAAGCCAAGGCATCGCTGTTGCTGAGATTATCAACGACAACGACTTCGTAGCCGGCTGATAATAATTCAACGCAACTGTGGCTACCGATATACCCCGCCCCACCTGTGACTAAAATTTTCTGCATTAGGAATTTCCTAAAATAGTGAGCACATAGCGTTAGCTAATTCAATAAATCTGAATATTCAAGTAACAACTTAGCACAGCAAAACTGTTCGTAAAAATATATTTAAGCTGGCTTAGCCTGCAAATCTTGTGGATATCTATTATGATAGTTGAAATCCTATCAAAGTTGGTGGTTTTTCAAAGTTGGCCGCAGGGCAATTTACAATTTTCTCATTAAAACAATTACTTATGAGCATACCTTCGATTGAATTTGACCCTGATAAGTACTCTCAGCAGTTGATTAAAAAGGTGGACTGGGTTGTTGACTTGCTGGCTGGACTGAACCCCCCGCAAGCCACCATTTTTGAATCACCGCCTATCCATTTTAGAATGCGAGCAGAATTTCGAATCTGGCATGACAAAAAAACTGTCGTGCCATACTGCTTCTATGCCATGTTTGAGAAAAACAACCCGAAGCAGCCTGTTAGAGTCAATCACTACCCAATTGGTTCGACGCGAATCACAAGTTTAATGCAGCCTTTGCTTGAAGCAATTAACGGATCCTCTAACTTAAGCCACAAACTATTCCAGATAGAATTTCTTAGCACTAGTATCGATGAATGCTTGGTGAGCTTAATCTATCACCGTCGACTAGACGATGAATGGTACCGCGAAGCATTGATCCTCGAGCAATCATTCAATATTCATGTTATTGGCCGTGCTCGCAAGCAACGCTTAGTGGTGTCACGCGATTACGTGCATGAATACTTACAAATCAACGGTAAAAATTTTCATTACTTGCAACAAGAAAACAGCTTCACGCAACCTAATGCAGCCATTAATCAACAAATGATTAGGTGGGTCTGCAATGCTATGGGATCAGAGCAAGACCGTGATCTGCTCGAGCTTTACTGTGGCAACGGTAACTTTACGATCCCACTAGCGGATTACTTTCGTCAGATCATTGCCACCGAGATGGCTAAATCCAGCATAAAAATGGCAAGCAAGAACTGTGAACTCAACCAAGTCGACAACATCAATTTTATTCGTCTTAGTGCCCAAGAAACGACCGCAGCGCTCAATCAAGAACGTGAATTTCGTCGTTTAGAGGGCATATCACTAGCAGACTATGACTTTTCAACGGTATTAGTCGACCCACCTAGAGCGGGCCTTGATCAATCTACCTTACAGCTAGTTGCAAAATTTGAAACTATCATTTATATCTCTTGTAACCCGCTCACACTGAAAGAGAACTTAGAAATTTTATCGCAATCACACAACATCGAAGATTTTGCCATCTTTGACCAGTTCCCCTATACCGAGCATTGCGAAAGCGGTGTAATATTAAAGAAACTGGCCTAATCCTTAATAGTCATCGACTAAGTGAGATAAATCAACATGAAGGACGCACGATTAACTGAATCTGAAATCCAGGCACAAGCAGCCCAACTAAGCGATTGGCAACTGACTGAAAGTGGCCTAGTTCGGCAATTTACATTTGCTGACTTTACCCTTGCCTTTGAATTTATGCGGCAAGTGGCTGTGTTAGCAGAACGTGCCAATCACCACCCTGAGTGGTCTAATGTTTACAGCAAAGTCGATATCACCTTAACCACCCATGAATACCAAGGGGTTAGCCAACGCGACTTTGACTTGGCCAATGCTATTGATCGCATTAACTTGTAGGCGCAATAATATTTCTCACACGATAGATCTGATAGGAAGCCATTATGAAAACACTCTTCGATCTAACTCAGTTATATAAACTCTTGCAACTTGGGTTTAAAAATAGATTTTCTACAGCGCTTACCCTGCTAATATTCAGCTATTGTAGCCATACATTCAGCCTTGAGCTGCAAACAAGCCTGCCTTCCTTAACCATTAAAAACTACGGTGAAATTATATTAGCCGGCCACTTAACTGAAAAATTAAGCAACAAGAAAGCCACGTTCATCCCTTGGTCTTCAGAACAATTAACGGGAACAGTCACCCTATTACAAGTTTTAGCCGCCTCACAAAAAGCCGCTGATTTAAATAAGCGCTACTTCGATCAATTTAGCGACCGTTTTGAAGATAACACTCACGTCGACTCGGTCACTATCATCGTTAGCGATAATATTCCTAGCATGCTGGGCGGTTTCGTAAAAAAAGAAATGAAAAAGAATAAATTACTTCACCCCAGAGCAATTATGGTGAATGACAAACAAGCCTTGAGCAGAAAAATCTGGCAACTACCAGAGGCCATGGCGATTTTAATATTGCTTGATCATAGGGGAGTCATTCGATACTACCATGAAGGACAATTAACACCAGAACAAGAACAGCTCTGGCTGTTAAAGACCGAACAGTTCGTCAATCAAGCACAGCAATAAATGCTAGGCACCGGTACAGGTGACACAACTTGCTGCCACTAGTTGCCCAACATGACTGCGGCGACTGGGTCGTGGTTGCTGATCATGCCCCGACATCGCCTGGTAGATTTCACGCTCAAGCGAAATCACTTCGCGCTCATGCCGATGCGGATAAGCGCCAGGCTTCATTCCACCCATACGGATAAACTCTTCGGTTTCAGTTAAGGCTAATTTTGCATGCAATAACTCATGCAAGAAACCATCGACAGGACTCGCGATGCATTGCCTAGCATCCTCTTCACATTCAGTATGTGATGCAAATACAGCGGCAGATCGACTATCAAAATAAACTTTTACGCGATTCACCGTAAACCGACTGCCTTTAACTTCGGTACGAAAATCACCGGCCCTGTAGTGCATAGACCAAGGCTGATTTTGCAGACTCATTAGTAGCTCAAAGGCTTCAGGGCGAGCAGCAATATAAGCAGCCATCGACTGGATATCATCAGCAAAATAGACCGGATCTTTTGCAGTTTTAATCCACTTCTTTAATAACAATTGCAACGCCTGCTGAAACTTAATTGAAGCGTAATCACTGATTTGCTCACTGTATTTATCGCTGTGAAGCGATAAGTCATGATCAGAATCCTGGTGATCGGATTTGGCGATCTTCATTTCATGAGCATTCATTTCGTAATGGCTAAACAGGCCTAACTGATTCACGATTGACGAAGCACCATGAATACTAGAAGCGTACATCACCTGCCCTGTTACTTGAGCGGCAGCTGATAATTCATTCGCAACCACTGAAGCGTTGTGCATGAATACACTCGAGGCAAATAACTTAATCGATACGAGGACCACACGCTGGCGTCGATCGACATCAACATCAACGCTGACTTTACGTCGATCTTCTAAGAGCACCCAGCCTGCATCAAGCGCTAGAATCTGTAGCTGAGCAAAAACATCGGGCTTGCTCTTGGCAAATGCCGCGTGATAAATCATCGTCTGCTGTCCGTCAACAACACAGAGCTTGACTGCATCATTAACCCGATAAAACATAAAATCTGAGCTAAAGAAAGCGATGTTTAAGCGTTTAATTTGTCCGAATTGCGAACAGTCAAAGAGAGTCACAAAGAGCCTGTTTATTAAGCAGTACCGGTGGTAGCCATGGCTTAACGCTATTAAGCAACGCTGTTTTGCAGCCCCGAAAAAAACGCTGCATGCGTTCACTAGTTTTAGGTAGGGTATTAAAATATATAACATTTTAATTTAATCCTAGAAAATTAAAGCGTGTTTATCGTCTTATATTTAAGTTTAGCTAAGATGATCGGCGCTTCAATACTCGACAATCAATTCTGCTAACCAGTTCGCATTTTAAATTAAAATAATTTGAAGCCGTTCAGGGAAGGAAAATACGGATAATTGCTCGAAACCTGCACTCAACGACTGAGCGCAGGCCATAAGGATAGATTCGAACTCAATGGCGGTTATTCAAGCTCAACATGCACGCGCCGATTGTAGGCTCGACCCGCGCCAGTCGCATTCGACCTTGCCGGTAGCGACTCACCAAACGCATGAATTTCAAATAAGCTGGTGGCAACGCCCTGACCTTTTAAGTAGACAGCAGTTGAAGTCGTTCTTCGCTCTGACAGCGCTAAGTTATAAGCGATGGTGCCGAGGTTATCCGTATGACCAGAAAGCACTACCCGATCAAAACGATCGTCTTGAAGGATAAATGAGGCAACACGATTCAATCGATCTTGTGAGGCCAAAGTAATCGCTGATGAATTAAAGTCAAAGTGAATGAGGCTGGAAACCAATGCTTCTAGCTCGGCTTTATTACAATCTTCATCGTCTTTCGCCTCGCCCTTGTCTCGGTAAGCACACGGCAGCTTAAGACTTTGATCCGAACCAACTAAGCCTAATGACAATGAACTGTTATCTGTTATGGCATTGGTGGAATTGCGTGGCACAATAACGGAGTCAGGAACAATAACACCCGGCGTCACAATATCAATATTCTGCCATGTCGTAACATTATCAGACACGCCATCATTAGGGTTAAACACACCACTCAATGTATTAAAGTTAAACCCACCATTAATAACAGCTACCTCGCCATCAATATTAAAATTATCTATATTACCGCCACCAATAATGTGACCCGCAAGCCTGCCGTTATATTCAGTATTTAGCGACCCGCCTGCTAACACATTGACATTATTAATAACTTTACCTGTCAACTTGAAATAATGGACATTAGAAAAAACGACAGCATTCTCTGTCCAATTATTAGTACTCGTACCAACGCCATCGAGACCCGCAGTGCCCGAATTCAGACCCGTAACTTGAATATTTGCTAGACCATAAACCTTGTTTAACTGACCCAAGCCAAGGATATCCATACTTTGAACCTGAAAATTGCTTATCTCAAAAAGATCAAGCTCACCTACATTCGCTCCAAAACCTATAGCGGCTTGAATATTATTTGCTACAATATTGCCTAGCAGTCTAATTCTTCCCGCTGACAATTCAACGCTTCCATTGACCGCATCTAAGTCACCATCAACATTCATTTTACCGCCGTGCCCTACCAGACGAATGACACCCGGTGAAGAGCTATCTAATCCTGTGGCACGAATGAGCCCTTGGTTATTAATAGCGAGACTGTAAGGATCTAATACACGGGCACGTAGGTTGACATCTTGCGCAATGATTTGACCGTTAGCGGTAACGTGAATCACCCCGTCGGGGTCAGTCGCATCAATGGCTTCGGTAATATCAAATTGAATCAGATTATTGCTGTCATAGCTGACAACGACATTTTCACCGGCAACGGCATGAAAACTGCCGTTACTGACATTTACTTCACCATCGATAGTGATTTGATCGGAAATAAAACTCACGTCATTAACTGAGCTTAAACCTTCAATCGTGATACCGCTACCGAGCCCATTATTAGTGAAATTAAAATTGCTTGCCTCAAAATCAGACGGACTCAATGCGAGGGTGCTAACGACTAGACTAGGCAAATCAACGCTGCTGCCGTTGCCAAAAAATACGCCATTTTGGTTAATAAAATAGACTTGAGTGTTACCGCGCATCAGACCATAGATTGCGCTAGGGTTACCGCTCACATCTTCAATGAGCACTGAGGATGTTTGGGCTAAATCACTAACAGAATACGATGCATTAAAAATTTCACTTGAGGCAAGATTAAAACCGCCGCCATTAAAGTGCACCACTTGACGATCAGCCGTCAGGCTTAACGTTGACTCGGTTGCCGAATTATGAGCATAACTCGCACTGTTAGAGACGCCTCCAACATGACTAAAATCTGCCTCACTCGGCAATGCCATTAAGGTACATGGCAACAATAATGAAGCGACGAAAACTATCGTATACTCAAAATGAAAAGTTGATATTTTCATCACAGATAATCCTTTCATCATATTGCCCTTAGTTTATAAACAAATTATTTCAATTTGCTTAAATTATACACAGCCAGAACGTAAAGCACGACACCGCTGTTATATTTTTACTTAATTTTTAAACGCGCTGAACCCCTTTTTTAAAAGCTCTGAACCCCTTATTTTTAAACGACTTTAACCTTAGCTATCTAAGCCCTACAATAAATCTATCGTCTGAATCCGTTGCTTAAAACATCACGCCCAAGACCAACCAATACTGGCCGTTGTCGCCAGACAGTGACTCAGCGCCATAAAAAGGTCGCGCCAATGCAATAGAGGCGAATATCTCGGGCTCTGGGAAAGTGAATCTCGCCTCAATTCCCCAACCTGACAGCTCTTCTTTTTGATCATCGCCGTTTTTCTTTTGGCCCGCTTTACCCACCGCATAATCGGCAAACACCGACAACTGCACAATTTCATTCCAGCTGTAGTCATCGTAAGCGATGGAATCTAATAACGCGCCACCATTGGTCTGCCATGCCAAGCTGGCTAAAACGCCTGTGTCACGCGCGTATTCTGCCACTGAATAGGCCCTAACCGAATACGGCCCGCCTAAACTTATTTTCTCAAGTGTTGACAGCCAGTCCTTGGTGTATTGACCGTGGACATGAAAAAACAATGACTGATTTCGGCTTAGCGTTTGTAAACGCGTATAACTGGCATTGTATTTAATGAACCCACCGCTTAGAGTGTTTGTGCCATCAATAGTCTTAGTCAGACTATCATTATTGCCCCAGCTATTCATCGCGCCAAAGCTGTTGTTTAACCCTTGAGAAACACTCAAGCTCGCGCGGTAAATGCCTTTGAAGCGCTTATCAACACCCTCTGCCACTAGGGCGGCATCGGCAACAGCAAGACGGTCAACGCCTTGATCACTATTGAATTGATCAATAAAAATATTTGACCGTTTGACAGCTAAGCCTAACTGGGTTGATACAGTTAGATCACGGCTTTTTAACCACTGTGAACGCACATACATTTGACCAATTTCAGTGTCACCTTTAGCCGCACCATTGTTAGTAAGTAGTCCTTGGATGTCTAGACGGGTCTTTGAAAAGCCCGTACCGAAAGTATGCAGTAACGAGGGCTCTGTGATTTCATAGGTAATTCGAACATTGCTCATATCCCCAGAGTCAAAAGTTTTTAGCGCATCGACCGATAATTTATCACGATGACCACTTAGATTATTGGCCGTCACCCCCATCGATAAACGCGCCACGCCTGATACGTCGGCACCATAATTATCGGCTTTAATTAAATACTCGAGCTTGTCTTCTTCAAGCACTTTTACCGCCATTCGAGTTTCGCCCAAATCATCACCGGCTTTAAATACGGCAGTGGCCGATAAGCCCGGCAAATCATTTAGGCGTAGAATCTGACTTTCAATAGTCGATACTTTGACTGGCTTGCCCATCGCCGACTGAAAAGCCTGGCTTAACGCCTCGACACGGTAATGCAAATTATCTTCAACCACCACATCCCCTAGCATGCCGATCAAGACCTGCAATGATACTTCACCGCGCTCAATTTCTTGCGCGGGCAACAGCGCTTGGGCCAACATGAAACCGTTATCACGTAAATATTGGGTGAGCGAAAAGACTAAATCATCGAGCTGGGAAAGATTGAGTTGTTGTTGGTGTTGGGCTAGAAAATCTACCGTTAACTGTTGAGCCCCCGCCAATTGAGCCGCCGTCAATGCCTCGGGCTGATCATAACTAATCACAAACTGCTGAATAGTAATTGTTGTGCCGCCGTCATCTTCTAGTGGTTTCAAGCCTATCGCCGGCACCGAGACAATTTCGTCTACCACTTCCTCAGGCAGTAAAGGTAATTCTCGCTCGGGTTTAAGCAAATTAGGAAAAGAAGGCTGAGCCATACTGATTAGACTTAAACAGCAGAAAATTAATCCAGATAGCATGCCCTTAAAGTGTGTCAATGACATATTTACAAGCTTTATTATTAAAATTTAAAAACTTATTATAACGAACTTGCGCCCATCTTTGAGCGAATGAAAGCCAAAAATAACGAGGATGAAAATAATAAAAATGCACCCGGTACTGGTACGGCGGTCGTCTCAATACCGATGACAAAATCATTCGCCTCATAAGCACCATTAAAACTGGTGATTTTTAAATCAGTTTCACCGCTAAGATAATTCACAATAGGATTATTAGAAGAGACAATATCCCCCCATTCATCTTCTACATCCCTATTAATACCAAGAATTCGATCGGTTCGACAATCATCAGAGTACTGCGGCAAAGCAAAACCACAGACCTGTGTTGAGGAATGAATTATATTAAGCCCAATGCTATCACTACTTGAGTTTGATAAATTAACGTTAGAGCCGTTGATGATCAGCGATTGATCATCAACCAAGCCAAATAACACAATACTGTTCAGCGCAACTGAGGTATCCCAAGTGAGATCCCAAGTCATTTTTCTGCCGCCACTTAAAACCAAAGAGACCCCTGCCGTGACCGCTTGATCGGTATTCAGATTCTGCAAATCGACCGCGATGGTATTCATATCAGATTCTGGATCGTAACCAATATTTTGATAAGCCCCCAAATAAATTAACTCTTCGCCATTATTCGCCTCAGGTGAGACCAAGGCAAAATCTTTGACATGCAGATTATATTCAACGGAGTTAAACTCAAATGCATTGACTTGATTAATGTATAGGGTTGACGAGGTCCCACCCGTAAAATTCACTTGAGCAGCATTAATCGACACCGCACAACTCAACATAAGGAATACAGCTATTATTTTCTTCACGATAAAATCCCCTAATGTGAAAATCCTATAAGGGTGGTGGAGAAATGCATGAAAGAAATAAAATAAGATAAAACACAGGAAAATGCTTTAAAACGGCTTTTTAACTATAACAAAAAGCAGTTTGGACCTATTTTATTGTCGATAAATGCAAAACATCGCATTAACACCCAATTCAAATAGGAGCCAAGGGACCTTTATAGTATACTTTACAATCAAAAAGTCAAACTCTTTTGTCAAAAAAATAATCTAATCTAAGGCGCTGATTACTCAATCATTTAATTGTAAATTATTGATTTATATCGATATATTTATCTTTTTATTAGTTGTAAAAATAGGTTCCATAATTAAACGCCGATCCAATAAGCACCTCAAACCTCCATCATTCTAAATCGACTAATCATCTGCAAAAGCAAGAAAATCCGCTACCTTAGTGTTGAACTGTTCTGGCCGCTCAATATGAAGCCAATGGCTTGCACTGGCAATTGTGTGAAACTGTGCGAAAGAAAACAACTTACGCGCCTGAACTTCATACTCATCTCGCCAATAATGCGATTGCCCGCCGCATAAGAATAAACACGGACAATTTGCTTGTTGCCCATTCTCAGGTAAGTGGATGCCTTCCCTTAGGGCATCATAGCTGGCAATAATCGCTGGCAGATGCATTTGCCACTGCCAGCCGGTCCTCGATCGTTTGAGATTTTGCAATAGCAATTGAATCACTGAAGCGTCTTTAAGCTGCTTAGTAAGATGTGCTTGCAGCTCAGCTCGCTGGCGATACTGCGACAAATCAATCGCACTTAACAAGGCAAATAAATCATTATGCTCAGGTGCATAAGTCACTGGTGCAATGTCGGCAATGATACATTTATCGGTTTGATCAGGGTAATTAAGCGCAATAGTCATTGCTACCTTACCCCCTAAAGAGTGGCCGATAAAATGGGCCTTGGCGATACCTAGGTCGGTTAATAAATTCACCACGCTGTTAGCTAATAAGGTGAAATCCATTACATCAGTTCGAGGTGAGCGACCGTGGTTCAGTAAATCAACACTTAAAATCGAATAGTCGTCTGCCAAGCTCCTGGCCAATGCACCGAGGTTACGCCCCATACCCAATAGACCATGAATCAGAACCACTGGGCTGTCATTAGTTCGTGGCTCAGCTAAGCCAGTATGTTTGTAGTGCAGTGGCTCTATGCTGGAAACATTTTTCATAATGTAAGTACGTGTTCGTCGAAAGAATATGGTGAATATTGTAAAGCAAAAACTCATCACATCGCGATTGAAATAAGTCCTATTGACGTTCAACAATAGGTATTTTTTTGACGAACACTCGGCTAGATGCGTGGCTTTGACAGGCTCAACATCCCTGCCTTACCATACGATGATGGATATTTTACAGCAACAAGATTGCGACTTAACCCTGGCTGAAGGGCTAGAAGTTTATTATGACTCATTTCCCGCTTCACGTTCGCCATTAAAAGACAATACCAGTAGCGGCAATTTACTTAGAAATCATGACTGCACGCATGTGATATTCGGACTAGATACGAGCATTGAGCAAGAAGTGCTCCTCGATATCTGGGTTTTATTTGGCTGCCACTTTCGCTTCGTCAGTCTTATCGCCTATGCCAAGTTGCCACAGCTCAAAGGCCTTTACCGTGAGCTTTTTGATGACTATGGCATTCGGGGCATACTGAAGATCTACCGAAAAAATTTTTATCGAATCCGTGCGGTTTTCAAAAAAGCACGCAACATGCAGAAAAAATGGGCACTAGAATGTCCAGAGCATTATCTCAACCGCTCGATTCAGGACCTGCGCCAAGAATACGGGATCAACATTCTACATAACGATGAACACTAAAATTTATTTTTGGCCTAATACCTTAAAATCAAATGTATTTACAGGAAGTGTCGCCACTATAATTCACCCTATTACTGTCAGGCATTTAGACGTTAACCACCATGCTTTTCTGTATAATGCCATTACTATGCAGCGACCATAAGAGAGATCAATATGAATAAGATAACAATCTTTCAGCAAAGCTATCGCTTTTTTCTGTTTGCCTTGTGCGCATTTTTTCTAATCGCTTGCAAAAATACATCGCTTAATGACACTCTTTACCCATTTTCATTAAACGATGAAAAAATAGCATCGTCACCAGTCAAAAAAATCACAGTCGCGCATGTTAACTTTAACGCACCGTCAAAAAAGTACCTGCGTGATGAGCAAGGTAAAATCGATAACTACGTAAAAAAACAACTCAAAGACAGCGGCTATGAGATTGCTAGTAACGCCCTGTTCCAGCAAGCCTGGCGAAAAGCCATTAGACAATATGGGCAACCCTACGACAGCTACACCTCGCAAATCAATCAGCGTGCGTTTATGCGTGTCATGTATACCGTCTTGCAAGAAATAAAACAAAATAGCAACATCGATGCTATTGTGTTCACTGATTTAATTGAGCGACAGGTCAGCTTTAGCAACGGCTCTAGCCGAACTGCACGGTGGGACGGCGTGAGCAGAAAACCAAAAATTAAAGGCGCAGGCACTGGCGTATCACAGGGCTTTGATTGGATGCAAACTGTGCCAGCTGTATCGATACTTGTGACCATTTATCATGTTGATGGCCAACGTCTTTTTCAAAGCGCAGGCGGTATTGAAATCACTCGGATGATTGACCCTCATCGAGGCAACGGGCGCTTTGTTCGACGAGAAAATATTTTCAGCAGCCCAAATCATATTAGTCAAGGTGTCGCCTTAGCGTTGCACCCATTTGCCGTCATGGATGATTACCCAAAGTCACCCGAGGAATAGTATCGACAATAAATCCTTCGATTCATGTGTCGAAAAATTTAACAAAAATGACAAAGATTAAATCTATGAGTATTTGGTTTGAACCCGTCACTTTTGAAAAGATAGAACGTCTGCAACAAGGCATTGACGGACAAGGCACATTAATGACCACATTAGATATCAAAATAACGGTCATCGGGGAAGATTCGCTAACGGCAGTCATGCCAGTTAGGCCCACCATACACCAACCGTTTGGCCTTGTGCATGGGGGCGCCTGCATAGCCTTAGCCGAGACAGTGGCCAGCTATGCTGCAAACTTTGCTGTCGACCAACGTCAATATTACTGTGTAGGACAAGAAATTAACGCCAATCACCTTAAGGCCTCACGAACTGGAATCTTAACGCCGTCACTAAACCGATTCATTTGGGCAAGCGAAGTTCTGTCTGGGAAATTTTGATTCACAATAGCGCTGAGCAATTATGCTGTGTCTCTAGAATGACCGCAGCTGTGGTGAAAAGTTAGACTTTGAAAATCAATAATCTTTAACCCCCTAAAAAACTGACCGTTCGCGATATCTCACACAGCAGCCTACCCGATTCTATCGCCCAGTCATTAAACACTGATTGCACCTCTCGTAAGGCCGCTTTAGAGGTCGGCGGCCTATCCACGACACCGAGACCGATTAAAACGGCCACAGTGTCGTCGGTTAATAAGAATGTATCAATGCCTGCCATGCGTAAAAACAGATGTGCTGAGTGGCCACCTAAGTGGGCACCCTGTCGTTTCAGCTCAAAACAAAGACCCGCGACATTGTCACCAGGCCAATCGACCAACCAACGGGCAAAACTACCATGCGTTTTAGCGAGGTCATCAACCATTACGGCATTAGTTCGAATCGACTTAAGCTTACCCCAGTGACGAATAATACCATCCGCCTGCAGGATATCTTCTAGCCCCTCATCACTCAAAGCGGCTAAAGCTTGAGGGTTAAAGCCGTAGCAAGCTTTTTCGAAGGACGGCTATTTCTCATCAACCATTTTATGCTGTAAGCCAGCACGAAATACGCGACGACACATAATTGAAAGATAGTCGGCATCAGATCGTGCTAATAATACGCGTCTAGATAACGGTGTTGGTAAGCTTGCCTCAAAATCCGCCGGCGACGCAAACCGCTTTAATACTTGGCTATAGATCCACTCAAAGGACCGGTTTTTTTGCTCAGTCAATGGTAAATTCTCAGACAAACAACAGTGCATTCAATCACAAAGTATCCTTATAAAGCAGAAAATTTTAATGACGCTGAGTTGATACAGTAGCGCATACCTGTGGGGGCAGGACCATCATTAAATACATGACCTAAGTGGGCATTGCATTGACTGCAAGTTACTTCTACGCGAACCATGCCATGGGACGCATCGTGATGCTCATCAATCATATTTGATACTGCTGGCTGGTAAAAACTGGGCCAACCTGAACCTGAATCATATTTATGCGCTGAGTCGAATAATTGACTACCGCAGCATTTACATAGGTAGTGGCCTTCCCCTTTGTATGCGTTATATTCGCCACTAAAAGCTCTCTCAGTGCCTTTTTTACGCGTGATTGCATATTCTTCCGCTGTCAGTTCTGAACGCCATTGCTCATCGGTTTTCTCTAGCTTTGCCATAGTGCAC
>MDTB01036395.1_pt1 | contig 17341 bp, 19 predicted proteins | sample 811161 | NCBI WGS metagenome assembly MDTB01 (sample SAMN05326650, study PRJNA326480) | marine metagenome | isolation source: seawater | place: Mediterranean Sea | collected 2009
TGGTGCCGCTTGAGAGATTTGAACTCCCGACCCACTGATTACAAATCAGTTGCTCTACCAACTGAGCTAAAGCGGCATATTAATAGAATTATATAAAATATTTTTCTTTTCAACTTAATTCTGTGGAGGTTCATATGGAAGTTCTTCTTCAATTAATTTGTCTTGATCTTCATCATTAAAATCTTGAGGGTTTGCAAATGAGCTTGGGGTGCATTGTTTTAGAACAACTTGTGCAAAAAGGGATTCTTTGCATTTAACCCAAGGTGGAATTTCTCTACCTTTTCTAAACCAGAACGAACTTACCATTAGGACTAAAATTAAAATTGATAAAATCCACATACCTCGAGACATTTTATATTGAAACCACGTTATTATTTTTTTGTATTGGAATTGATGATTTTATTTTATCTATGTCATTAGAATTATTCTTAAAATAAACAAGTTTTGGAGAATGTTTTTTTACTTCATTTTTAGGAATATCTGTGTAAGTACAAATAATTACTAGATCATTTTTATTTCCTTTGAAAGCAGCAGCGCCGTTTAAAGTAATAACTCCACTTCCTTTATCTGCTTTAATTGCGTAGGTTGTAAATCTTTCGCCATTGTTTAAGTTGTAAATATGTATCATCTCATATTCAGAAATATCAGCAGCTTCTAATAATTCTTCATCAATTGCACATGACCCTTCATAATCAATATGAGTATTGGTTATTATTGCTCTGTGAAGTTTTGACTTTAAAATTCGTATCATCATAAAAATTTATATACTAAAAACATAATGGTAATGGATAATCAACTAAAAATATAATATAATATACTGTTTATGAAATTAAGGCGTTGGCAAAAAAAAGTAATTGATGAATTTCCAGAGATTATCAAGAACTATAAAAAATTCATCTTAAAAGCTCCTACTGGTGCTGGAAAAACAGTTCTTGCAAGTGAAATTATAAATGAATTTTACAAAAATAAAAAAATTGTTGTTCTTTGCCATAGATTAGTTTTATTGGAACAATTAGAGAAAGGTCTTTCAAATGACCACAAGGTAAAAAAGTTAGGTTTATCAGAGGAGGGAATTCCATTTGACTCATATGATGTATTGATTTCAACTAATCTTAGATCTAGAGATTTTCTTTTAAAAGCCATTGCAGATTGTGATTTACTAATTATTGATGAAGCTCACAGGGTTTCTCCAAATGGTCAAGCTTACAAAGAACTATTAGATCAATTTGATAAAGCATCAAGTGATAGTTCAAAATTACTAGGGCTAACAGCTTCACCTGAAAGACGGACTGGTGACCAGAAAGATCAACTTGGACTTGCTTTCGATGCTATTATTGATTGTGCGGATATTGAGGAATTAATTGAAGAAGGTGTTTTAGTGCCGGCAGAGTATAAATCCTTTTTTATTCATGATCTTGAACTTGAAAATATGGATATTTCGACAGGTGATTTTCCAGTTGAGCAGTTATCAAATGCAATAATAAAATCCTCCATGATTGATTACGCAATTAATATTTATTTGGGTCAAAAAAAATTAATGAAAGATAAACCTATTTCAGCATGGTTTTGTCCTGATATTCTGGTTGCTGAGGAAACTAAGAAGTTAGTTAGTGAAAGAAATTTAAAAGTTGAGTTGATAACAGCTAAAACACCACTAAAAGAACGTTTAGAGATTTTAAAAGATCATGAAAAAGGTAATTTAGAATGTTTAATCTCTGTTGGTGTTCTTTCTGAAGGATGGGATAATCCTAACTGTAATATTATTGTACATTTGCGCCCAACACTTTCAAAAGTATTTTGGGGGCAATCAGTTGGAAGAGGATTGAGATCAGCAAAGGGAAAAGAAAAGTGTTTAGTAATTGATGTTAGCTCAAACTTCTCGACTTTCGGACCTGTTGAAAAACTTAAATGGAAACTGATGAATCATAGAAAATCTTATTTAGAATTTAAAAATAGATTCAATTGGGTAAGTAAACAACAATTTGTTGAGGATCGAGATTATACGTACCTATTATGCGAGGGACTTACTGAAAGTGGAAGACGATGTTCTTTAGTGTATAAGAAAAAACTTCTTTCTGATGCTTCTTGTCCAATTTGTAATTCCTATGCAAGTACTGATTTATACAAAGATAATAAAATTGAAAAACCAAAGAATGATAACAGTCTTCATAAAATCTTTTTTGACAAAGTTCCTAAAATTTTCACAGATATGAACCATAGTATATGGGTCAATATGGAGTCTTCGGCATGGAGAGATGCAAATATCTATGAAAAACTATTTCTTACATTTTGCTTAGCATTTGATTTTGTTTCTGGAGAAATGACTGGTTCAGAACATGAATTTTGGAATTTAACACTTGATGCAGAAAAAAAAGTAAGAGAATTTTTATTTGAGAGAGAAATAACTATTCCCGAACAAGAAGAATTTATATTTACAACTTTAGCTGATGGATTAAGTAAAGGAAGAGTAATTAGGCCCGTGCAAACAAATTATGGTATTGCATTATGTGGTGAAAATTTTATTAAAAATTCGGTTGATCAAAATGAAAGAAAATTTCAGAAAGCACTCCAAGTAATTGAGAGAATAGCAGCAATGGGAGTAACTAATACAGAAGAACTTCCATACTATAAAATAAATTGATTGTTTTAATTCGGTTCGTAGACACAAATTATTGTCAAACCACTCCCTCTTTTATGAATAATACTATTATCTTCTTTAGTAATTATAGTATGCTCAAGATTACATAGCCTGACTATCAACTCTTCACTTTTTAATTTAATATCAAAATAAAGCAATAACTTATCCCCTTTATTACAGATTTTTAATTTCTCATTAATTTCTTTTTCTGATTTAATTATTTTAGGTTGGCAAATTTTCTTAGCATTGCTGTAATTGCTAGGTAATAAAATTAATAGAAAGACAAAGATTTTATACATTATATAATTGCGGAAACCTTACCTAAATGCTTAGTTAATTTCATATTTTCAGAATAATCAACAGGAACCCCAATTATGGCTGGCCCTTTCTGCATAAATGCTTCTTTTAATGCAGGTATAAACTGATCAGAAGAGTTAATTTGTTTCCCCCACATTCCAAATGACTTTGCAAGATCAAAAAAATTTGGATTTTCAAATTTCAAATTTGAATGTTCTCCTTTAAATTGAACTTGTTGTTTCCATTTGATCAAACCATATTCACCATCTAACCAAACAACAGCTACAACATTAATTTTATTTCGAACTGCTGTCTCAAGGTCTTGAACATTCATCAAAAAACCCGCATCACCATTTATAGACAATACTTTTTTTTTAGGAAATGCCATTTTTGCACCAATTGATCCTGGAAGAGCAAAACCCATTGTACAAAAACCATTTGAAATAAGGCAAGTATTAGGATTTACACAATTGTATTCTCTTGCTACCCACATTTTGTGAGCACCAACATCTGATAAAATAATGTCATTTTCACCTAATACCTTTCTTACATCAGCAAGTACTCTTTGTGGTTTCATTGGAAACGAATCATCTTCATTGTTTTTATCCAAGTGTTTAGACATTTTTGTTCTCAATTTTTTTCTAGTTTCAATATTAAAAAGTGGAAGTTTATTTTTTTTAATTCTTTTAATTAATGAATCATTTAGTTGATAAAGTGCACCTGCTAGATCTGATATAATCTCAACATTAGGTAGATAATCTCTATCAACCTCTGCAGGTGTATAATCGATATGAATTATTTTTTTTTTACCACCCTGTATTCTATTCCATGCAGATGGAGAATATTCAACTAAATCATATCCAATAGCTATTACAAGGTCAGACTCATCAATAGCTAAGTTATTATAATCTCCACTTCCTAAACCAATTGTAAATAATGAATGTCTATCTTTGAAAGATACAGATCCCTTTCCCATAAAGGTGTTTATCACACCAATACCTAGGTTTTCGACAAGAATTCTTAATCTATTAGACGCTCTTTTTCTAATTGTTCCATTTCCAGCTAAAATAATTGGATTTTTAGATTTAACGATTAAATCAAGTGCTGCTTCAATAGCTCTATTGTCTGCAGCAGGTCTTCTAATTAAAGAAGGTTTAATTGGTTCATCATTTATTTCCTCTTTAGCAATATCTTCAGGAAACTCTATAACTGTTACCCCGGGTTTTTCGGTTTCTGATACTTTAAAGGCTTTTCTGATAACCTCTGTTATATTTTCTGGAGATAAAATTGTTTGTGCCCATTTAGATATTGGGTGAACCATACTTATAGAATCCATTATTTGATGACTTTCTTTATGTAATCTATTTGTGGAGCCTTGTCCTATAATCGCAACAACAGGAGAGCGATCCATATTAGCATCAGCTAAACCAGTCATAAGGTTTGTAACTCCTGGGCCAAGTGTTGAAAGACAAACCCCAGCTTTACCTGTTAACCTTCCATAAACATCTGCCATAAACGCAGCTGCTTGTTCGTGTCTACACAAAACAAATTCAATTTTACTATTTTTAAGAGATATCATGAAATCAGCATTTTCCTCTCCTGGAACACCAAAAATTCTTGTTACTCCTTCTTCTTCCAAACATTTAACGAATAAATCTGATGCCTTCATATTTACAACCTTTCTTGAGAAATTATTTTTTTAAAACTAACATTTTATCTATCTGCATATCATGCATTGAATACTTTATACCTCCCACTCCATGGCCAGAATGCTTGAGACCAGCAAATGGCATCCAATCAACCCTAAAAGCTGTATGATCATTATGAAATATGGATGAGGCATTTATTTTTTCATAGAATTTTAGTATTTCACTTATTTGATTGGTAAAAATTGATGCTTGAAATGATACATTTACAGAATTTGCGTCTTCAATTGCCTTCTCAAAAGTATCGTATTCATTGACTGTTACAACAGGCCCAAATATTTCATATTGTGATATTTTGTCATTTTTGTTTGGATTTAAAATTATTGTTTTATCATAGCTGACATCTGATAGTTTTTTTCCACCAAGAATTAATTTTGATCCATTTTTTAACGACTCTTTGACCCATTCGTCAACTCTAGAAACTTCACCTTTTCTTATTAGAGGGCCAACTACAGTTTCTTTATTCATAGGATTTCCAATTTTTACAGTCTCAACTTCTTTTATAAATTTTTCAAAAAATACAGTCGAGACTTTCTTATCCAAATACACTCTTTGGACTGACACACATACTTGTCCAGCATGATAAAATCCCCCACGTGCAATACTTTTTGCACAACTTTCTATATCACTATTTGAAGTTATGAAAGTTGGAGCCATCCCGCCATGTTCAAGAGAACATCTTGTTCCTGGTGCTAATTTTGAACGTAAAAACCACCCAACTTTACTTGAACCAATAAATGAAAAAAAATCAATTCTTTGATCAGACACTAGCTTGGTTGCTAATTCTAAATTTTTAGGCATAACAAAATAACATCTGTTTTTTGGTAATCCAGCTTCATAAAGCATTTCAACGATTTTCTTACATGATAAAGGTGTGTCTTCAGCAGGCTTTACAATGACAGTGCATCCTGTAGCGATAGCAGGTATGATCTGATGAATAATTAGATTAAAAGGATGATTAAAAGCGCTTATAGCTAACACTACTCCGATTGGTTCTTTCTGAGTGAATGCAATTCTATTTGATGAGGCTTCGTTAATATTCATCGGGATAACAGAGCCAGCTTCAGATTTAAGTACCTCTATACACGATTCAACACCTTCTGCTCCTCTTTTAATTTCAATTATAGAATCAGTAATTGGTTTTCCACCCTCTGATGTGGCCAGTTCAGCTAAATTAATTATATTATCATTGATTTTTTTTTGAAATGATTTCAAGATTTCAATTCTTTGTTTTGGAGGAAAATCTGTTCCCTTTAATTTTGAAATCTCACTTACTTGATTTAGAATTTTTTCAATTTGTTCGCTATCATTTGTTTCTATTGAACCAACTTGATCACTGCTCCACGGAGATTTAACTTCTAGCATAATGTTTATTATTTACTTTCTGAAAGATTTAATCTTATAATAGACCTTATTAATTTCAACCAAATATTTAGAGATAATAATTTATGCCTTCATTTGATATAGTTTCTAAAATTGATATAGCTGAAGTAGATAATGCTTTGAATGGTGCTATGAGAGAAATTAGTAGTAGATATGATTTCAAAAATAGCCAGTCTAAAATAATTAGAATAGAGAATGAAATTGAGCTAATTGCCGAAGACCAATATAAAATTGATCAAGTTCAACAAATTTTTAGAACACACTTAGTTAAAAGAAAACTTTCATCGGGTTCTTTTCAGTTTTCTAAAGTTGAAGACGCCAGAGGAGGGATGTTAAGACAAAAATCTAAAATTATTCAAGGAATTGACAAAGAAATTTCTCAAATAATAAACAAAAGTATAAAAAACTCTAAACTTAAGATTCAAGTTGCGATTCGAGGTGAAGAATTAAGGGTTACAGGTACAAAAAAAGATCTACTTCAAAGAGCAATTCAATTAACAAAAGAATTAGATATAAAACAACCTTTACAATTTATTAACTTTAGAGACTAATTTGGCACAAAAATTTCATTATTAAATTATGAAAAAAAAAGAAGAAGAAATTAAAAAACTTTTAGATGCCTCATCGAATACATTTGTTGATAAATTGGCATCTTTGAAATACGTAAGTAAAAGAGATTCAAAATTACTTTCGTCAGTTGTATCAGGCATATTAAAAAAAAAAAAATAATTATTTTTCTAATACGAAAAATGCACATCCTTGATGCCAATCGCTGTTCTGACCTGTGATCAAAGAACTAGAATCATCTATTGTTGTTCTGATTTCAAGTTTAGCAACTATTTTTAAGTTTTCGTCTTTTATTGCATCTATTGTTCCTTTTCTAACCTGATTCCAGTTCCAATCGTCGACTATTAGGATGAATTTGTTTGCAAGGGCAGGTAGAACAAGTTTTATAGAATCATAATGATCTTGGTAATGATGAGGGCCGTCATAAAAAAAAATATTAAAATTGCTATGATTGTTGTAATTTATTTCTCTGAAATCTTTTTCAATGAGGCATAAATTAACATTAGATGATATGTATTTATTTATATTTTTTAAAAATACTTTTTTTGGATCAATATTTACCAAAAAATTTTGAGACCAATTGTCAATACAAGTAACATCTAATCTATTTTTAAAGCAAGCAGAGCAAATGGTTGAACCCAACCAAGATCCAATCTCAAGATATTTAGGATTTTTTAAATTTTTAATTAAATTATTTAAGAGAATTCTATACTTTCTTCCAGAGAGACCATCCATCATTAGTATTTTTTTGTTTAATTGGGTCTTTCCAGATAAGGCATTTTCAAATGCAGACTCTATGTTTTTAAATAATAAATCACTTCTTTTACCTGAAAATTTAATGATTGTTTCATCAATTGCTGAAATATGATTTATTAAAGAAAGGATTTTTTTTTTCTTTTTCAATATTCTTTTTGTTTGAATACTATTCATAATAAATTAGATTTACATAATGAGTGATCTTTTAAAGTGTAATAATATAAATGATTTTAGAAAATTAGCCAAAAGTAAACTTCCATTTCCTGTTTTTCACTATATCGATGGAGGGGCTGATGATGAGGTTACTCTTAAACGAAATACTAAGTCTTTTGAGACTTGTGATTTAGTTCCCAATGTTTTAAGAGGTGTTGAGGATATAGATTTGTCAATCAAGCTCTTTGGAAAGAAGATTGATCTACCTTTTTTTCTTTCACCGACAGCATTGCAACGATTATTTCATTATAGGGGTGAGATGGCTGTTGGAGAAGCTGCGGAAAAATATAATACTTTTTTTGGTATATCTTCTTTATCTACTGTTTCAGCAAGTGAAATTAGTAAATTTAATGGCCCTAAGATATTTCAATTATATTATCATAAAGACAAAGAATTAACAAAAAGCATGATTGACGAATGTAAAGATAAAAAATTTGATGCACTTGCACTAACTGTTGATACAATAACTGGCGGAAACAGGGAAAGAGATTTAAAAACAGGGTTTACATCTCCACCTAAGTTCAACCTAAGGAGTCTAATTAGTTATGCAACATCCCCATCATGGACATTAAATTACTTGTTAAGGAAAAAATTTGATCTTCCTTTTCTTAGTAATTATGTTGGTGAAGGAACTAAGTTTGCAGTTTCAGTAAGTGAATACTTTAGTACAATGCTTGATCAAAATATGACTTGGTCTGATGCAGAAAAAATTAAAAAATACTGGGATGGTCCTTTTTGTTTGAAAGGAATTATGTCTGTTGAGGATGCTAAAAATGCAGTTAAAATAGGTGCTTCAGCCATAATGATTTCTAATCATGGTGGCCGTCAATTAGATGGTTCAAGATCCCCATTTGATCAATTAAAAGAAATTCTCGATGCAGTAGGGGGTAAAATTGAGATAATATGTGATGGGGGTATAAGGAGAGGAACACATATGTTAAAGGCTCTATCTCTGGGTGCTAATGCATGTTCTGGGGGGCGCTTGTATTTATATGCTCTTGCAGCTGGTGGAAAAAATGGGGTTGAACATTCATTGGAAAATTTAAAAAATGAGTTAATAAGGGATATGAAGTTATTAGGTTGTAAAAAAATCTTAGAACTTAGTAGAAAAAATTTACGATTTAGAAATGAATAACTTTTTAAAATCTATTTATATATTTTTCTTTTTTACAATTTTTGTTAATTTTGAAATTGAATGTAAAAGCCTTGATTCACCAAATCTGGATGTAGAGGTTGTCCAGGGGATATCTTGGGAAGAATGGTTAAAAAATACTAAAATAAGGTTTATAGAAAAAAAATTTAAGGGTAAAACTTTGAATTATTTAGATTCGATTAAATTTAATTCAAGAGTTATCGAGTTGGATAGAAAACAACCAGAGTTTAGACTAAAATTTGATAAATATTTTAATAATGTTGTTACAAAGAAGAACATAAAAAGAATTAATTTATATTTTAATAATAATGAAAAACTTCTCAGAAACATTGAAAATACATTCAATGTTAAATCTGAAATATTGGTATCATTATGGGGTATTGAAACATCATTTGGAAAACATCTTGGAAAACTAGATATATTGAGTTCTTTAGCCACCTTGGCATACGATGGAAGAAGAAAAGATTTTTTTTCAAAAGAATTGGAAAACGCTCTTTTTATTCTTGATAAAGGTCATTTTAATAGAAACATTTTTAAAGGTTCCTGGGCTGGTGCATTCGGTCAAACTCAATTCATGCCGAGTACATTTTTAAAGTATGCTGTTGATTTTGATGGTGATTCAAAAAAAAATTTATTCAATAAGGGTGATGCTCTGGCATCTGGAGCCAATTATCTAAATAAAATTGGATGGGATAACAATATTCCATGGGGAGAGAAGGTGGATTTATTAATAACAAATGAATTAAAAGAATTGGCTATAAAAAGGGAATTCAAAGATACAAAGTTTTGGATGAAAAAGGGTCTTGTTTTAAAAAAAAATTATAATGATAATTTATTAAAATTAATTTTACCAGATTCTAATAATAATCAATGTTATCTTGTTTCGAAAAACTTTGATGTTATATTAGATTGGAATAGATCAAACTATTTTGCACTAACAGTTTTTTTATTTTCTGATGAAATCAAATAAAATACCTCTTTTAATAAAGTTTACTTTTTTTTTAGTATCTTTTAATTTTTTATTAGGATGTTCCGAAACAACTTTTTTAGTTAATTCAGCCAAAAGAGTTGGAAGTTGGGGTGACGGTCCTGGCTATAAAGTGGGGACTCCTTACAAGATTAACGGAAAGTGGTATTATCCTGCAGTAGATTATGACTATAAAGAAATAGGAATTGCTTCATGGTATGGCCCTGGTTTTCATGGAAAAAAAACAGCTAACGGGGAAATATTTGATCAGAATAAAATTTCAGCAGCTCATAGAACACTTCCGATGCCGTCAATTGTTAAGGTTACAAATCTTGATAATGGTAGAGTTTTAGAAAGAGTAAGAGTTAATGATAGAGGCCCTTTTGCAGGTAATAGAATTATTGATTTGTCGAAGAAAGCAGCAGAGGAGTTGGAGTTTGTTAACATTGGAATTGCTAGAGTCAAAGTTGAAATTTTGGAAAACGAATCCAGAGAGCATGCAACAGAAGATTCCAATAAAAATATTATTAAAGTGGAATCAGCTGAATTTACCAAAATCAAGAAAACAAATTTAAAAGAAATACCTACAAATGGTCAAGTGTCTTCTTCCTCAAATACGATGCAAAATGAAAATATAGAAGTCAGTAATCCAATTTTGAATAATAAACCTCTGGCCATTCAAGTTGGTGCATTTACTGATCACAGAAATGCAAAGTCTTTGACAGATAGATTGTCAGAATTTAAAGCATATATAGAGAGAACTTTTATTGATAATCGGTATCTTTATAGAGTAAGAATTGGACCAATTGAAAATATAAATTTAGCTGAAGAGTTAAAAAAAAAACTTTTTGACCTTGGATATACAGCTAGTCATTTAATAGTTAATTAGTATGTATATTTTGTTAATTTTATTTTCCTTTTTTTTTGCTAGCAGTGCTAATTCCCTTGAAACGAAAGCGGAACAAGCAATTCTCTTCGATTACGAAACCAGAAGTATAATCTTTGAAAAAAATGCCGATGAATTAATGTCTCCAAGTTCAATGAGTAAAATAATGACTATTTATTATGTTTTTAAAAAAATTAGTGATGGAGATTTAAAATTAACAGATAAGTTCAAAATAAGTAAAAAAGCATGGAAAAAAGGTGGATCAAAAATGTTTTTAAACATTAATTCTTTGGTTTCAGTTGAAGATTTGATAAGGGGTATAATTGTTCAGTCTGGAAATGATGCATGTATAGCAATTGCCGAGGGAATTTCTGGAAGTGAAGAGCTTTTTGCTGAAGAGTTAAACATACTTGGTAAAGAAATAGGTCTCACTAATTCAAGTTTTACAAATTCGACTGGATGGCCAGACCCTGATCATTTGACTACTATTAAAGATTTATTAACATTAACCATAAGAACAATAGAAGATTTTCCAGATCTATATCACTATTATTCAGAGAAAGAGTTTACATATAGTAAAATAAAGCAATTGAATAGAAATCCTCTCTTATTTACTGAATTAACTGCAGATGGTCTAAAAACTGGTCATACATCATTAGGAGGGTATGGTCTTGTTGCTTCAGTCAAGAAAAATGAAAGAAGGCTTATTTTAATTCTTAATGGATTGAAGTTCAATAAAGATAGATCAAAAGAGTCTGAAAGATTAATTAAAATAGGATTAAATCAGTATAAGAATGTAAGCCTCTTTAATTCAAATGAAATAATATCTAGTCTTCAGGTTTGGGGAGGTAAAAAAAAAGAAGTAGAAATTTATACCAAAGATAAAATTAGTATCACAGTTCCAAATAGAATAAAAAAAGATTTAATATACTCTATTAAACATTATAATCCGCTCACAGCACCAATTAGTAAAGATCAGGAGGTCGCAGAATTGATTATAAAAAAAAAAAACAAAGAAGTACTTAAAAAATATAAATTATATTCAAAAAGCGAAATAAAAAAAATGTCATTTTTTTCTAAAATTTTTTATAATTTTAAATATTTATTATTAGGTGACAGTATTTTCAAAACAAAATGAAAAAATTTATAACTTTTGAAGGAGGCGAAGGTTCAGGTAAATCAACTCAGTCAAAACTCTTATCAAAATCTTTACTCAAAGCAAAACAAAAAAATATTCTAACAAGAGAACCTGGTGGAACAAATTTTTCAGAAAAAATTAGAAAATTATTAGTTAATGTCAACAATGATAATTTATCATCCGATACAGAGTTACTATTAATATATGCAGCTAGAAATGAACATCTTAGAAATAAAGTTATACCAGCTCTTAATAAGCAAATTGTAATTTGTGATAGATATATTCATTCTACATACAGCTATCAGATAGAGTCAGAAAATTTAAAAAAAAAAATAGCTTTTATTCATAAAAATTTTGCATTTAATTTAATGCCAGACCTTACAATTTTACTTGACATACCACCCAAAGAAGGAATTCAGAGGAGTTTGAAAATTAAAAAAACTGAAACAAGATTTGAACAAAAAAAATTAAAATTTCATTTAAATGTTAGAAAAAAATTTTTACAAGTATGTAAAAATAATAAAAAAGTTCTTATCATTGATGCATCGTTATCTAAAAAAATAGTGCATACTCAAATAATAGATTATTTGAACTCAAAATGTTTTTTTATTAAAAAAATTCCATATTCATTATAAAATGAAAATAAATACCAGATTAATTGCACATAACGATAATTTAGATTTATTGTTAAATAAATTTAATAACAATTTTCATCATTCTTGGCTATTTAGTGGAATTAAAGGTATTGGAAAATATAAAACAGCCATTCATTTTATTAAAACTATTTATGGTGATAAAGAAAATTTTGATCAACAAGTATTTAAGGTTAATAACGATGAAAATTTTGCAATGCTTGACGATATAAGAATTTTAATAAATCAAATTTCTTTAACTAATAGTGATCATAATACAAAGAGTTTTATAATTATTGACAACGCTGATTCTTTAAATTTCAATTCATTCAATGCATTGTTAAAGACAATTGAAGAACCACCAAATAATACTGTGATAATAATTATTTGTCATGATGTAAGAAATATTCCTAAAACGATTATATCACGTTGTATTAAATTAAATTTTCAACCATTAAATATTAATGAACTACAAGAATATTGTAATTTAAAAAATTTAATTTTAGATAATTCATTTTTAAATGAAAATTATAATTTAATTGGAGGTAGCATAGAAAAGCTTTTAATCCTTACAAATAAAGAAGGTAAGTTTATAAAACAAAAATTAGAAGAAATTTTAGAAAATAAGGAGTTAAAGATTTCTGAATTTGAAGAGTTTTATGATTATATTTCAAAGGATTATAGTAAATCTTTTAGATTAATCTTTGATATAATTTTTACCAAACAAAAAATAAAATTTATTGAATCTTATAATAAAAAACCAACTTTAACAAAAATTTTAAATTTTTTTTCACGGGTAAACTATATAACTAATCAGAACTTAAATATTGGAAATAAAAAGGAATTATTCTATTTACTCACAGAATATATTAATACTAATAACAATGAAATATAAATACATAACAACACCAATTTTTTACGTGAATGATATGCCACATATTGGACATGCATACACAACAATCATATGCGATACAATTTCAAGCTTTTACAAGTTGGATGGTGAAAAAGTCTTATTTACTACAGGTACTGATGAACATGGTCTAAAGGTTGAAAAAGCTGCAAAAGAAAAAGGTAAAAGTGCTATAGATTTTGTTGATGAAGTTTCATCAAATTTTAAAGAACTTATGAATAAACTGGAAATAACAAATACTGATTTTATCAGAACGACTGAAACAAGGCATAAAATTTCTGCAAGATTTTTTTGGGAAATGTTGTGTGAAAATAATCAAATATACAAAGGAAATTATAAAGGATGGTACTCTGTAAAAGATGAGTCATTTTATCAGGAAAAAGAACTAGTTAAAGATGATGGCAATTTAAAAACGCATGATGGAAGCCTCGTAGAATGGATTGAAGAAGAAAGTTTTTTTTTTAAACTCTCGTCATGGCAATCTAAATTGTTAAAATTTTATGAAGAAAATCCTGATTTTATTAAACCCAAATCAAGAATGAATGAAGTAAAAAGTTTTGTAAGTTCAGGGCTTAAAGATCTATCTGTTTCTCGAACAAGTTTCAATTGGGGTATAAAAATTCCAAACTCATCAAATCATATTATGTATGTTTGGATAGATGCTTTGACAAACTATTTAACTTCAATAGGGTACCCTAATATTAAGGATCAAGAGAAGATATTTTGGAAGAATTGCATTCATATAATTGGTAAGGATATATTAAAATTTCATGGAGTTTATTGGCCAGCAATGTTAATGGCAATAAATTACCCTTTGCCAAAAACGATTTTTGCTCATGGTTGGTGGACTAACGAAGGTAAAAAAATATCAAAATCATTGGGGAACTCTATTGATCCGAATATAATAATAGATAGATTTGGCTTAGATCAATTTAAGTATTTCATATTAAGAGAAGTTCCCTTAGGAAATGATGGTGATTTTTCTATTAATGCATTAATTAGCAGGGTTAATTCAGATTTATCTAATAATTTGGGAAATTTGATTCAAAGAGTAATAAAGTTTTTAAATAAAAATTATGATAATCTAGTGCCAGTTTCAATTGAAAGTTATTTAGATGATAGCGATCAACTTAAACGAGGTTATCAACTTATAAATATAATTAAAAATAAAATAGAAAATTTTCAATTAAGTAAATGCTTAGAAGAAATATTTTTATATATTGATCATTTAAATAAATTTATGGATGAAAGTGAACCATGGAATACTTTTAAAACTGACCCTAAAATTGCAGCAAAAGATTTGTCGATATTAATTGAATGCTTTAGAATAGTTGGAATTATTCTCCAACCTTTTATTCCTAATGCTGCAAAAAATATTTTGGATATGCTTAATATAGATCCATCAAATAGAAATTTTAAACATTTAACTCATGATTTCTCAATTAAAGAAAAACATAAATTAAATTTACCTCAACCATTATTTCCTAGATATGAAAAATAAAATAGTAGATACTCATTGTCACTTGGATTTTGAAGACTTTGATGATGACTTAACAGAAGTGATTGAAAATGCTCAATCAAATAATGTCAAATGTATGTTAAGTATATCAGTTGATTTAAAAAAATTTAAATCGATTTACGATATAACACAAAAATATAAAAATATATGGTGTTCTACTGGTGTGCATCCTAACAATGTTCCCAGTGAGATGTCAAAAAACAAAGTGCAAGATTTATATTCTAAATTAAATGATAATTTATTAAAAAAAAAAGTAATTGGGGTAGGGGAGACTGGATTAGATTTCTTTAGAAATTCGAAAAACAAAGAAAACCAAATTAATTATTTTAAAACTCACATTGAAGTTGCAGGTAGAAATAATGTTCCCTTGATTGTTCATACTAGAGAAGCCGATGAAGATACAATCTTTTATCTTAATAAATATGTAAAAAAATTTAATACAAGTGGTCTTATTCATTGTTTCTCATCTGGACTGCCCTTAGCAAAAACTGCCTTAGATAATGGATTTTATATATCTTTTTCTGGCATTATAACATTTAAAAAAGCTGAAGAGTTAAAAGAAATTGTTAAATATATTCCATTAAAAAGAATTCTAGTTGAAACTGATTCTCCTTATCTTGCTCCTGTACCTCATAGAGGAAAAAGAAATGAACCAGCTTTTACAAAGTTAGTTCTACAAAGAATAGCTGAAATAAAGAAGGTTAATATTGAAAAAGTAGCACAAGAGACAACTAATAATTTTTTCAATCTTTTTACCAGGGCAACATATGAATCTTGAGATAACTATTCTGGGCTGTGGAAGCTCATCAGGTGTTCCAGCAATAGGAAATAATTGGGGAAATTGTAACCCTAATAATCCCAAAAATAGAAGATTAAGATCATCAATATTAATTAATTTTAATAAACAATCTTTATTAATTGACGCCACTCCAGATTTAAGACAACAACTATTAAGTGCAAATGTTACAAGTCTTGATGGTGTTTTAATTACTCATTGTCATGCAGATCATATTAATGGAATTGATGATTTTAGATTTTTAAACCTCTTGATGAATAGAAATTTAGACCTTTATGCAACAAAAGAAAATATTGAAGAAATAAAAAAAAGATTTTCATATGTCTTTGAAGAATTATCACCTAAAGCCAACGGTTTTTATTACAAACCATGTCTCGTGCCTCATGAAATAAATGGTTTGTTTAAAATTAATGATTTGGAAATTTTCAGTTTCCAACAAGATCATGGTTTTATAGAATCAACTGGATATAGGATTAATAATTTTGCCTATTCATCTGATGTTTTTGAAATTAGTGAGAGCGTATTTAATAAATTATATAATTTAGACCTTTGGATTGTTGATTGTTTGAGATTTAAACCTCATCAGTCACATGCTCATTTTGAAAAAGTTTTAGGATGGATTGAAAAAATTAAACCAAAGAAAACAATCTTAACCCACATGAACTATGAAATTGATTATGATCATGTTAATCAATTATTACCAAAAAATTGTCAGGCAGCTTATGATGGAATGAAATTGGTTGTGTGATCTATAAAGTTTTTTCTTTCACTTTTAATGACTGAATTTAGGAAACTTATCACAGCTTTGATCCTTTGAAGATTAAATAGATTTTCGTGTACCACCATCCAATATTCTCTTTTAATATTAATTTTATTTGGAAGAATTGGAATTAATTCCTTTTCATTTTTAGCAATGAAAGAATGTAATAATCCTAACCCAACACCATTTTTAACAGCCAAGAATTGAGATCTGAGACTATTGCTGGAAAAAATAACATTTAAATTTTTATTTATTTCTTTTAAATAATTTAATTCTGGAAACTCAATTAATTCGTCTACATAGCTAACAAAATTGTGATCATCAAGATCTTTTAAATCTAATATTTTATTTATTGGCTTTAAATAGTTCTTTGAAGCATAAAGTCGAACATAATAGCTTGATAATTTCCAAGATTTTAATCTTCCTTTTTCTGGTCTCGATAAAGAAATTAATATATCTGCTTCTCTATTTGATAAACTTCTAGATTTTGTATCTGCTAATAACTCAATTTCGATTTCTGGATATTTACTATAAAATTGATTTAAATATTTACTTATAATCTCAACTCCTATACCTTCACCCAAACTTAATCTAACTTTACCTTTAATATTTGGGTTTGATTTTGAAAAATTATCATTAATATTAAATATTTCGTTTTCAATTTTTTCTGCGTACCTAGCTAACTCGATTCCTTTTTCAGTAAGACTATATCCTCTTGGTGATTTATAAAATAAATCAGTATTTAAACTTTCTTCTAATCTAGCAATTCTTCGAGCGATTGTTGTAGACTCAACTTTTAATTTTTTAGAAGCTAATTTTAATTTGTAGCATCGTGATACAGACAGAAAAGAATTCAAGTCATCCCAATTAAACATAATCTATTCTAAACAAAAATTATAAATTTTAAAATGCTTTTTTGCACTCTAATAATTTAAAATTAGATTTTGTAATGCAATTTATTAAATGTTATGAAGAGTGTAAATTTATTAATAACTCTTCTTCACAAAAAATAAATTTAAA
>MDTB01205708.1_pt1 | contig 17340 bp, 11 predicted proteins | sample 811161 | NCBI WGS metagenome assembly MDTB01 (sample SAMN05326650, study PRJNA326480) | marine metagenome | isolation source: seawater | place: Mediterranean Sea | collected 2009
CTTTGATGTGATAGCTGATTCAAGAATTGAGTTGAATATGGCTCGATTATTAACTCTTCAAGCTGCCCATATGATGGATACCGTCGGCAATAAGGTTGCGGCTAGTGAGATTGCTCAAATTAAAGTGGCGGTTCCTAATATTGTTTGCAAGATCATTGATCGTGCAATTCAAATTCATGGCGGAGCTGGTGTTTCTCAAGTTTTCCCACTTTCAAGAATGTATGCTGGGATGAGAACCCTTCGCTTAGCTGATGGACCAGATGAAGTTCACAGACGAGCTGTGGCTCGATATGAGCTTGGTAAACATGCAGTTCAAGATGATCAGGTGGAATCATCTGAAATTTCTAGAAGTTAAGCGTTAGAGCATTGCCAGCTAATCTGATTTTTTACGATACGGAGACTTCTGGGATTCAGAAAGATTTTTCTCAGATTTTGCAGTGCGGCTCCATTCAAACCAATCGCAGTTTTGAAGAATTAGCGCAACAAAATATTGGGTGCAGACCACTCCCATGGGTCAATCCTCAACCTAAAGCTATGCTCACTAATAAAAAAATTGAGTTATTTAAATCAAATACTTCGCATTATCAAATGATGAACGACTTGCATCGTCAGTGGCGTGAGTGGACGGTAGACGGACCAGGTACTTTTGTGACCTATAATGGTCATGCTTTCGATGAAGAATTGATTCGAAGACAATTTTATTGGAACCTGTTAGACATATATCTAACCAATACCAACGGAAATGGCAGGCTTGATCTTTTCTTAATGATGCAAAACCTTGCGTGTTATTTTAACAATGTAATTGAAATACCTTTACACGATGGTGGCCCCGGTATTAGTTTAAAGCTTGAAGATCTAGCAGCTGCAAACAATATTAGTAATGATGATGCGCATGATGCGATAGCTGACTGTAGGCTGATGTTACAGCTCCTTAAAATTATTGATGCCCAAAAACCTGAGTGGATTGATTTTTTTGTCTCAACCGCAACCAAACCAGGCATGCAAGCTGCCATTAATTGCAAAACCTTTCTAGCATTGGGAGAAGTATATCGTCGAGAACGTTTTAGATATCCTGTAGTTATTTGTGGGGCTGATGCTACCCGACCTAATGAAATTGTTTTTTTTGATCTAAGTTTTGATCCCGACGAGATTTTTTCTTTGGAAACCTCTGATATCTTTAGCATGGTCCACAAAGGAGGACGTGACGGGCCGCTTAAAAAATATAAAATTAATAAAACCATTCCTATTTGCCCTCAAGAAATGATTGAAGATGATGCAATATTTGATATGGACATTAATGTTCTTATCAAAAGAGCTGCGCTTGTTAGAAATAATACTGATTTTCAGACGCTGGTCAGCGACGCGATGGCAGATCGTATTTTTAATTTCAAAGAACCTGAACATATTGAACAGCTCATTTATGCTGGCGGCTTTCCAAAACCTTCTGATAAGGAGCTAATGGACGATTTTCACCGTATTGAAGACCCGTCCTACCGAATTAAAATTGCAAGAAACATAAAGGATGCGCGTTTTAGACTCTTTGCTGAGAGGTTGGTTTGTCAAATGTATCCGTCAGAGACTCCAGAAGACATGCAAAAAAGGTATGAGAATTTTCTAAATCAGCGTTTGAATGAGGAAGGGCCCTGGGGCTCGACTGAAAAAATCCTAGCAGAAATAGAAAAGTTGAAAGATTCAGAGGACCAAACTATCTTGAATGCAACGGAATCCTTCATCAAACAAAGAAATTAATCAAAAAAAAACGTTTTTAATTTACTTAAATTTACTAGAATTGCTTTTGTTTTTGGTTATAAATTGTTAATCTATTTATCCTTTTTGAGGAGATCTGACAAAAAGTCATGAAAATATTAAATTTTTTTAAGAGGATATTTATGAGCGAAGATAATAAAATTGTTGATGGCGCTAAAGACGTCGTTGAAGGTGTTGCAGACGTCACCAAAGAAACTGTTGGTGCCGTTGGTGATGTAGCCGGTGAAGCGGTAGAAGGTGTTGTTGAAACAGCATCTGCAGCTGCAGAGGGCGTAAAAGAAACTGCTGAAGAAGTAGTAGATACAGCTGTAGAAGTTGCCAGTGAAGTTGTTGAAACTGTTGGTGAAACAGTTGATGCTGCTATCGAAGGCGTTAAAGATGTAGCTGGCGAAGTTGCTGAAGCAGGAAAAGAAGTTTTAGATGAATTAAAAGAAGGCGATGTTGTTGGTGCCGCTAAAGAAGTTGTTGAAGGCGTAGCTGAAACAGCTGGAGCAGCAGTTGATGCAGTAGCAGACGTAGCAGGTGAAGTTGTTGAAGGAGCCGTGGAAACAGCTTCTGCGGCAGTTGAAGGTGTTGTTGATGTAGCTAGTGAAGTTGCTGATGGCGTCAAGGATGTAGCCGAAGAAGTGGTTGAAACTGTTGGTGAAACAGTTGATTCTGCGATTGAAGGAGTTAAGGATGTTGCTGAGAGCGTAAAAGACGCTGTTCTTGGCGATGACGATGATAAGTAGTATTATCTTTTCTCGGGAAAAAGGAGGCTTTGCTTCCTTTTTTTTGGCCTGAATCTTATTGCCTTTAAAATAACCTTGTTTAAAATGGTTCGTCCTAGACCCGTAGCTCAGTTGGTTAGAGCGCTGTCTTGACATGGCAGAGGTCAGCAGTTCAAATCTGCTCGGGTCTACCATTTAAGGATCTTTATGAAATATTTATTTTTGAGTTTATCGATATGCTTTTTTTCAACTATAGCTTCAGCTGCATACTTTCCAAATGAAAACTGGGAGCTATCCAGTGCATCTCAAGAAAATGTTAATGAGTATAGGTTAAAAGCTCTTGAAGACATTGCCTTTAAAGATTCTGCAACTCAAGCTTTGGTAGTTGTTAAAAACGGCAAAATTATAATTGAGCGATATGCTGAAAATTATAATCAAAATTCTTTCGGCACCTCGTGGTCAGTCGCTAAAAGTTTTTATGCTGCATTGATTGGCATTTCTATTGAGAAAGGTGAAATAGAGAGTCTCGATGACCCAGTTTACAAATACTTACCGGTGTACAAAGAAGATGAACGTTCAGTTATTACACTAAGAAATATTCTTGATATGGAAAGCGGTCTGCAGTATCCAGAGACTCAACACGAGACAATGTTTCTAAATCAAGACCAACTTCAATATGCCCTGAATGTCTCATTAGAAAAAAAACCTGGATCAAAATGGGAATACAATAATGTTAATTCAATGTTATTGGCGGCTATCTTAGAGGCGGCAACCGGACATGCTGCAGATCAGCTCTTAGAGGATAGAATCTTACAGCCCATTGGCATCAAGAACTCAACGCTATGGAAAGATAGTCACGGAAATGTTATGACCTACTGTTGCATAGATATGAGTGCGAGAGACTTTTCAAGATTTGGATTATTATTTGCAAGAAACGGCAACTGGAATAATCAATCCTTAGTCCCAAAAGGCTTCGTTGATGAAACCTTTAGTACATCATGGAGATTTAAAGCACCAAGTCAAGGTGGATATTCATTGCATTGGTGGATGGCTGCTGATGATGAAAATCATGAAATCTTTTTTGCTAGCGGTAAATTTGGGCAATACATTTTTGTTGATCGGGATAATGATGTGGTGGTTACCAAAATAACTAAATATGATCCGATTCCTGGTGATACTCAAGATTTTAAAGAATTTAAATGGTTAAAAGAGATTGGTGATACGGATGTGACCTTAGCGGTTTGGGATTTTCTTGAGAGCTCGAAGATTATGAAAGTGGGTGAAGGTGGCGTCACATCTCCAATTACCAAAGAAAACGGTGATGAATCAACTTTTCGAAAAGATATTTATAAGTTTATTGAAAATCTTGCCTTGCTATCTGATTAAAACCACACGTACATAATCATTGGCACTGAAATAGCTACAATCACTATTTCAAGGGGTAACCCAAGTCTCCAGTAATCTCCAAATTTATATCCTCCCGGTGCCATAACCAGGGTATTACACTGGTGTCCAATGGGTGAGAGAAAAGCACAACTTGCTCCAACAGCAACTGCCATTAAAAAAGGTTCCACAGGAGCGCCTAGTTGAGAGGCAATATTTGCAGCGATTGGAGCCATGATAATAGCGGTGGCAGCATTATTAATGATGTCTGAGACAAACATGGTTACCACAAGAATTAAGAGTATGATCATGTAGATAGGCAAGGCTTCGGTATAACCTGATATAAACATTGCAATATTATTGGATATTCCAGTTGTTTCGAGTGCTTGACCGATTGGTATCATCGCTGCCAACATCACAATAACTGGCCATTCAATACTACGATAGAGGTTTCCGTTGAGGACTCTAACCCCAATAAATGCAAGGACACATAATAAGAAAGCAATCACAATATTAATAACATTAAAGGCTGCAAGCAGGAGGAAAGTAACAAAGAAAATAATGCTCTTTAATAGTCGACTGCGACTGGGGATGACTTGCATTTCTCGCTGCATCAGTGGCATGAGGCCTAAGTGCTTAATGCGTTCTTTAACTCCTTCTTCATCAATGGACCGCACACCTAGTAAAAGCACATCCCCAACCCTAAAGATTTCACGTGAAAGTCTAGTTCTAAACTTTGCCCCTTGTCGCCAAAGTCCAAGCAGGGCAAGATCTTCTGAGGCTAGGCGCTTTAAAAATTCTTGTTTACGACCAATGAGTCTTGAAGATGCTGTGACCATCACCTCAATTTCTTCAAGATCAGATTCCTTGATGGTATTAAGATCCTCAGAAATCTCTAAATCAAGATCACTTTGCAATCTTGAAATATCATCCGGTGAGGTTTTAATCACAAGAACTTGATTATGAGCAAATTTAGTTACCATTGAGACCTTGCTGACCGCACCTGACTCATTAACAATGCCCAGTACTTCAGTTTCTGGACCTGCTATTTTTTTAATTTCAGATAATCTTTTGCCAATGGCTTTACTGTCTTTTTTTACCCTGACTTCAAACAAATAGTTTTTCAAATCAATTAATTTAATTTCATCTCCAGCTTCTTGCCTTACTTTGACCAGGCGATAACCAAGGAAAGCAATGAAAACCACACCCAAAAGGCTTACTGCAACACCCACAAAAGAAAAATCAAAGAAATTAAAGCTAGTCCCTGTGTAGGTTTCTCTGTATTGAGAAATAATAATATTGGGCGGGGTTCCAATCATGGTATTCATCCCCCCCAAAATACTTGCAAAAGCTAGCGGCATTAAAAACTTTGGAGGATTCCAATTGTTTTGCTGACATACTGCTATGGTTACTGGCAGAAGTATTGCCATGGCTCCGATGTTGTTCATGAACGAGGACAATGCGGCAGCAGTCACCAGAATGACTAACAGAAACTGGTTCTCGCTTAATGGGATTTTAGAAAGTTGACCACCTATTAAGGCAACAAAACCAGATTCTTGCAGGCCTCTGCTGATCAATAGCACCAAAGCCACAATAATTACTGCAGGATGACCAAATCCTGAAAAAGCACTGTTAATCGGAATAACTTCAAAAAGAACTAGAGCAGCAAGTGCTACTAAAGTTATAGCATCATAACGCCAGCGACCCCAAACCAATAGACCAACCAAAATGCATATAGTTACAACTAATACATTTTGGTCATTGAACATAAGAGTCTTATGAGATTTTTAACTTGGGTGCATTACTCATCACACTTTTAATGCCTTTATTCATTGAAGACCTATCAGCATAGCTTTGTGATGTGGCAACCACTTTGTTATTTCCAGCTACCAGATTAAAACTCCATTTACCACCGCGAGTTTCCTTGATTTTAAAGTTATCTTTTGAGTCAGCATGTTTAGCAACTGATTTAATGCCTTTCATGCATGTTGCTCGGGATGCATAGGCTTGAGATGAAATGATATTTTCTCCATTTTTAGCTTTCAGCCTAAAACGATACTTGCCACCCCTATCTTTATAAATTTCGAACATTTTTACTCCTTGTTTGCAGAGTTCAAATACTAACAAACTTACCTTGTAAAAACACATTTTTTTATGCGCGCGAGTGCTCTAGGCTATAATCCGCTTATGAAAAATTTCAAAAGTTTTTTTGAAGGAACCTTTTCTAAAATTATTGGCATCCTCATTATTCTATCCATTGCTGATCAGGTATTAACTTCAATGGAACTCACTCACACGGTGGAGAGAATTTTTGACATTTTTTACCTTCTCACCATAACCTTATTCAGTCTGGAATTTTTAATTCGTGTCATCGTTATTAGAAAGTTTGATTTTCTTTTGGCTGTTGATGCCATTGTCTTGATTAATGCACTTTTTGTTGGATTGGTTGATTTAAGAATGTTGAGATTGTTCCGACTCTTTCAAATTTTTAGAGCTTCAAAGTTTTTAGTGCCCACTAATACTTTAATTAAGACCATTGTAATGCAACGTAATGCATTACTTGGCTCACAAATGATGGTGATCTCCATCTTATTGGTTGTTTCCACACTGATTTATTTTCTTGAATCAGAAGCACAGCCAGAAATATTTGGTAGCATTCCTGCTGCGATGTGGTGGGGCATAGCAACGTTAACTACGGTGGGCTATGGAGATGTTGTACCTAGCACTGAAGTAGGTAAAATTCTTGCAAGCTTTACCATGTTCATTGGCATTGGCATGTTTGCTTTGCCAGCTGCAATTTTGGCATCAGCTTATTATGAAGAGATTCAAAAAAGGAATTTTTTGATCACCTTTGAAGCCATCGCAGCCATTCCTTTATTTCAGCAATTACCAGTGGGAGCGATCAATAAGATCAATGAAAAGCTGGATGTAAAACTATTTCAAAAGAACGAAGAAATCTTTAAAAAAGGTGATCAAGGGGATGCGATGTTTATTATTGAGCAGGGTCAAGTCAAAGTTGACCTTGAAAATCCTGTTTACCTAGGCCCAGGTGATTTTTTTGGAGAGATGGCATTAATCTCAAACTCACCCAGAAATGCAACTCTAGTAGCTACCGATGATAGTAAACTCTTTGAACTCAAAAAATCTGATCTTGAAGAACTCTTTGATGAGCACGAAGTGCTCTTTAGAGAACTTGAGGAAACAATTAAAAACCGCTCAACTTAATCGTCACCGCCTGAATCAGGGTCAATACGTTGAGGTTCATGAGAAAGCTCTTGTACCACATCATAAGCTTCAGGATTTTTTTCTGTATTCTCCATGTAAACCGAAGTTGAAGGATAAGCAAACTCGGATCCATTAGCACGAACAATTTTAATAGTTTCAAAAATTAATGACTGTTTCACTTTAGTAAAATCAGTAAGGTTAAGAGGCTCGGTATAACAGAGAATTCGTATATCAATTGAACTAGCGCCAAATTCGTCAGTTTTCACAAAGGAGTCTTGTCGAGGATTTTCAGCAAACTGATCTGAGCTCTTAATAAAGGTTTCAATCTCCTCGCAAATTTTAGCAAGTTGATTTTGAGTAGTTGAATAAATCAAATTAATGGTCCAGCTAATTCTTCGATATTGCATGGCACCGTGATTGATTACTTTAAAATCAGCTAGATCTTTATTTGGGACCAACATGGGTGCGGTACTAAAAAGTCTTACCAGTGTAGATCGGAAGCCAATGTTCTCAACCACGCCGTGAAGTTCACCTTCGATTTCAATTCTATCGCCGGGTTGGAATCGGTTTTCACCAATAATAAGGATTCCCGCAATTAAATTTTTAAATAAATCTTGAGCTCCTAAAGCAACCGCAACTGAAAATAAACCTAAACCAGCTACAAGCGGCCCAATTTGAATACCAAAGATATCAAGTATAACCCCAATACCTATGACCCAAATCAATACCCTGGCTGCTCTTTCTAGCCACATAGTCATGGACGCTGTCAAAAGACTAGTTGCTGAGAACATGCCAAAAATAGGCTGGACAGAGTTTGATAAGGTACTAAAAATTGTAAAGGCAATTGCGGCTTTTACTATATTTTGTGCGACCAATTCAGGAGTGCCGCTTAAAGGTAGATATAAAGTAATCACATACAAAGCAATTGTGATAGGAAGATACCCCAAAGGTTTTTTCAGGGTTTCTAAAAGAGCATCGTCGGCTTCAGATTCTGTCTGGTCAGAAAGCTTTTCAAGCCACTTAAAGACACGCGCTATGAATACACCTCGTACAATAAATCCACCAAAAAAAATAACGATAGACACTATAAGTTCTGTAATTCCAATGCCATACAGACCATCGTTCCAAACCTGATTGACCACATTTAAAAAATTATCCAACATTTTGTTCTCCTAGAAATTCCATGAAAATTTTGTACTAATGCTTTCATCCATTTTATCAGCATTTAATGGTGGCGCATTATCGTTAAACCTTGAGTATTGAAGTGAAATCGTAACTTGTTCATTAACTTTAAAATCAAGAGCAAAAATAGCACTTGATTTAATATCATCACTGAAGTCGTCAATAGATGGTTGTACATAGATGGTGGTATTAAAATAAATGTTCTCACCCACTTCAAAATCATCATGAAAATAGATATTTAAGCGATCTGTTTTGGTATTGACCATATTCAGATCCTCTTCATCCTCATTAATGAAAGCCATACCCAATCTTGCATGATCATTAATTAAGTATCTAAAGCCCAAACCAGTGACCTCTCTTTTTCTATAGTTTCTGAAAGGATTTTCAGAGCGCTGCGCAAATAGCTCATAATGTAACTTAGATTTATTTTTAAAGATTAAGCGCCCATGAAAAAAATTCGAATCATCGATAACTTCGCCCACATATTTTCGCTCTGATTGACTGATGACTAAGAAAGAATCAACGGCTTCTGAATTGTTATCAATTCTATAGGTAAATGTATAAAAGTCTCGATCACGGTTTCCTCTTGAGGCATCAAGGCTTCCGGATATTGATTGAAATAATCCAACTTCACCTTCTTGACGCAAGTCCTCAATATTAATAATTGCAGAGGCATAGGAGTGCATGCCGATCAGCGCGACGGCTAAAATTAAGGCCTTATTTAGTAGTTGCAACATTCACACCACTCCAATCATGAGTTGGGGGGTGTATTCTAAATTGATTTATCCTTTCTTGAAAGTACTGATAGTATTTTTCTAATTCAGGAGCTTGCGCTTTTGCTATCAATAGATAGCGTTCTGCCGCATCCCAATTTTGCTCTCTGTAACTTGCAAGCATTGCGTTTTGAGGTTCTTTTAATTTGGCAGCCTCATCAATATGTAAATCACTTAAATAGGTATAAATTCTAACTGGTTCGGTTTTACCTTTAACAGCAATTAAATCTAATTCAATCAGCTTGTAATCTGGCATTTTTTTAGCTGTTTCTTCTCCTAAAACAATGTTAACTCCATACGAGCCTGATTGACCTTCAAGTCGCGCTGCTAAATTCACTGCATCACCCAAAACGGTATAATCAAAGCGCTTATCAGAGCCCATGTTACCCACAATACAATCGCCAGTATTGATGCCAATGCCAATCTCCATGGCAAGCTTTCCTTCACCAACCAACTCATTATTTAGTTCTTTAAGAGCTCTACGCATTTTTACACCTGCTCGGATTGCAAGCTCCGCATGATTGTCTTGTGAGGCAGGCGCATTCCAAAAGGCCATAATGCAATCTCCCATGTATTTATCAATGGTTCCCTTGCATTCTAAGATTTCATTGGAAAGGGTAGTTAATAAGCGATTGATCAAATCTGTGAGGGCTTCCGGATCTTGTTTGTACTGCTCAGAGATCTTGGTAAAACCACGAATATCAGAAAACAGCATGGTCATTTCCTTTCGCTCACCTCCAAGTTTCAGGGATTCATTAGATTCAGCCAAACGGTTTACCATTTCCGGAGACATATACTGCGCAAAAGCACCACGGACTCGACTTCTTTCAAGCTCTGTAAAGAGAAAGTTAAAGAAAGTAACAGCAACATAAACAGTTAAAATAATTACCAAGGGTGAAATGGGGTCGACTAAAAATAGTTTTGATTTAAAAAAATACCAGCTGCCACCAATAATACCTCCTGAACCCACACCCAAAACTGTTAAACCTCCAATCGGGCCAAGAGCTTGAATCATGAAAGTGATTAATAAAGATAAAACCAATCCAGCAATGAATTCAGCACCAAATAGCCAATCCGGACGTTGTAAGAACTCATTAGCAAAAATTTGTTGGACAAATTGACCAATTATCGTGACTCCAGGAATATTTTTTTCAATCGGTGTGGACCTAAGATCAAATAAACCCGCAGCAGAAGTTCCTACTAAGACAACCTTTCCTGAAAAAAAATCTGGATCAATTGATCCAGATAAAACATCCCAGGCTGATACAGTTACTAAGTCTTTAGAGGGTGCAAAGTAAATCCATGATTGCCCATCAGGCGTGGTGGGCATGGTTAGTGGTCCAAGTTTGATGTTATTAATTCCCGTTTGGGCGCCAAAGGCTTCTTCGCTAGAGGCATTGGAAGCTTTTATTTGAAAAGTTGAAGCACCAATTGCAACCCGAGCAAGCTCAAGTCCTAAACTTGGTATCACGGTTTCTCCAACACGATCAAAAGTCGGCAAGCTTCTCACCACGGAATCATTATTACCAATGCTCATGGTTCCAAGTCCGGCCGCATTGTTCTCAAGCAAGGAAATATTAGCCTTTAATCCGGTGTAGGTAGGTAGGAACTGGTTAGGGTTATCTCCTTGAGTTACCAGGCCAAATTTTGCCTTAGTCAGGGGCAAAGTTTCATCAGAGTTATTAACCGCAACACCAAGTACCACCGTGCCATGATTGGCTATAGCTCGAGCAAATATCTCATCATTATCTGGCAGTAATTCAACCTGTTGCTTCAGAGCAAGATTATTAGGAAACTGAGTTATAAGATTGCGGGGGTTAGTTCGATCAGGCTCAGCGAAGACGATATCAAAACCCAAAGCAGCTGCTGCATAAGTTTGATCTGTTAATCTTGCAAGTGTGGTTCGCGACCAAGGCCATTGTCCTACTAGCTCTAAAGAGCGATCATCAATATCTATAATTACCACCGGATCGTCTTCATAAACTTGTCTTGGAAAAAGTTGCTGAAAGGCATCAAACGAATAGTTTTGTAAATTCGTAAAGATGCTAAAGGGATTAAGAATCGGCAGCAAGCTAACCAAGACAGCTAATCCATACAGTCCCACTTTAATAATCTGTTTAATTGAAAATTGCATGAATGGATAGGTTTAAGCTATGTTGGCAGGGTAAATTTAACTGCTAGATTAACTGCATCTTTGGTTAGTTTTTTATGAATCTGAGGAGGTAAATTAAACAAATTCACTGCATCCATAAATTCTGAGTAGATGACATCCAGTTTTTTCCCCTCATTGAGTTGTCGGATAATATGCTGATAGGTCCAATAAATATATTCTCTCACACGAAGGTAGTGCTTATAATTTTCCTGCGTGAATTCAGGAACATCTTTCACCTCAAGGGATTCTTTTAAAAATGACTCAGCGGTTGCATGTGTGAAGGTCGCCCATGTTTGGTTCATAAAATTAGGATGCTGTCTCAGCCATTGATAAACATTTTCTTGCTGGAAAATTCCAATTGCAAAGTAATAACCTACATATAAGCGCAAAAGAGGTGATTCAATATTTACTAATTCTGCTTCACCAAATTCAGCCAAAATGGTGGCTCGATATTCAATCAACTCCTTATGGACTTGATCTAAATTCTTGTAATAGCGATAAAATGATCCATATGCTGTTTTTGCCTTTACAGTTATGGTTTTAACCGAAATAACTTTATCACCTTCTAAGATCAGCTCCCACATTGCCTGCATCAGCCTAGCTTTGGTTCGATCTGACTTCTTTATTTTTTCTGCCATTTATATATGTAAATAATAATTTAAAAATTGGCATCTTAGTAGTAAAATGACGCATTGTCATTTCAGGGAACCTAATATTTTGAAAAAAATTCTTGCGCTTTTAATAGCATCAACTTTATCCATTGATTCCTTGCTTGCGCAAAACGTGGCACCGGCGATTACTGATCCTGTTGCGTTGGCTAAAGTCCAAGAGGAGAGGAATGCAGTTTTTAAAAAAATGTTTGCCGATCCCACAAACCTAACGCTCTTGTTTGAATACGCTAATTTATCCATTTTAGTAGGTGATCTTGAGGCTGCGATTGGAGTTTTTGAGCAGATGCTAATTTATGATAATGAACTTCCACGAATCAGACTTGAACTAGGTGTTTTGTACTTCAGGTTGGGAGCTTTTGCGCTAGCAAATACCTATCTTAAAAGCGTTAAAGAATTTAACCCACCACCAGAAGTACTCAATCGAGTGAATCAATTTTTAGACGCCATTGAAGAGGCTCAGGAGCCTATCAAGTTTCAACAAACCATCAGCATTGGCTTTAAGCATACCACTAACGGTAATTCTGGTATTAATGCTGATTTTATTGAGATTGGTGATTTTTTATTGGATGTTGATGAGGACTCAAAAAGAGCATCTGATAAAAGTACGTTGCTTAATTATTCCTTGAGCGTTGAACAAGATCTTAATCACCCTAGAGGTGATAACATCCAATACTTTTTCAGCTACGGGAGCGATGTTCTTAATACGTTCAAACAGTTTAATGTGCAAAGCAATGTTATCTCAGTGAGACGCAACTATAATCTAGATGAAAACTTTTTCAGGGTAACTGAGCATGGTTGCTGTGATTTATTAAGTTTTCTAGATATTGAAGATGCAGTCTTTTCTCCAAGCATTAATTTAGTTAGAGTAGTCCTTAATCGAGAGGAAATCCTAAGAAGCGGGCGCATTAGCCTTGATTATTCAGGTCTGTTATCCAATGGCTCGTCAATTTTGCTCTCTTATTACCGAGATGAAAAATCCTTTGCTACCTCGCCCAAGAAAAGTGGACGCATTAATGGCTTTGCCTTTGGCCAAACTTTTTCCATCCCCGGCGGTCAAGGGATTGTTGGCTACAAAGCTATTATTGAAAACTTCCGTGGTGGGGTGGATTATGAATTTTTTGAAAATTTTGGTCTTGAGCTGACTTATTCAAAACCGCTGGAAACCGGTTGGCAGCTCTCATCTAAGTACAGTTATGCAGATAAAGCGCATGATGCTGACTTTCCACTCTTTGGTAAACGTGTCGATCGTCTTGAGTCCTTAAGAATTAACCTGACTCGATCCTTAGGGTTGTGTTGGTCAACCAATCTTGGAGCTGCTTTCAGTGACTCAAGAAGCACCATCAATATTTACAAACGAAGTGCTAATAACTTTTCAGCAACATTGAATTATCAATGCTTTAAATAAAAAAGTGATAATATGTCATTTTTCTAAAAAATATGTACAATTTATAAAATTAGTCCTTAAAAAAATTTAATGGAGAGATATTTTTTGCAGACAATTAGATTACATTTATTATTTTTACTTACGTTTTCATCATTTATTTTTGCTCAAGATCAAATTGGTGTGGCGGCTGCCGTTAATCGTAATACCACTGATTTAACGCTTGAACAGGAGCGTAAGCTGGTTGAAGCCGGCTATCAAATCATTCAAAATCACACCATTGAGACTGATGAAATCGGTAAAGCTCAGATGCTCTTATTGGATGGCACAGCCTTTTCAGTAGGACCTAACTCAAGCGTGGTTCTTGATCGATTTATTTACAATCCAGAAACAGCTGAAGGCTCTCTTGAAGTAACCGCACGAGGGTTGCTTAGGATCGTTGGCGGTAAGGTCACCAAAAAACAACCGGCTCTGATTCGAACCAATTCAGCAACTGTAGGTATTAGGGGTGGTATTGGGATCGTCCAAACCGATGGTTCGCAAGTCAATGCAACCTTCTTATATGGGGAAGAGATGACGGTAACCCCAAACTGTGTTGACTTAGATACTTTTGGTGATCAGTGCGGCAGTGATTTTATTACCACCATCACTGAGCCAGGCTTCTCGGTAACAGTGGAATCAGCTGATTCCGAACCTTCAGAGCCTGAACCGGTAACCGAAGAAAGCTTAGAAGCCGTTCAAGATGAACTTGAAGCTAGCGAAGAAGAGCCAGCTGAAGAAGAATCCTCTAGTGATGAGTCCTCCAGTGAAGAAAGCTCTGATGAATCCAGTTCAGAAGAATCTTCAAGTGAAGAAAGCTCTGACGATGCAAGCTCTGATGATTCAAGCTCTGATGATTCATCAAGTGATGAGTCCTCTTCTGAAGAGTCTTCAAGTGATGAATCTTCTTCTGATGATTCGGTTGCCAGCGATAGCTCATCAGACGATGCGTCATCAGATTCATCAAGCGATGAACCCACTACGGAAGTCGCCCAAGAAACAGAATCGGATACTGAAGTCACCACTGAAGTTGCTGATGCTGGTGGTGATGGTGGAACGACTGAAGTTGAAGTCGATGAAGGGCTGTTAGATAGCTCTGGAGTCTCTGATGTTTCCTCTGATGTTGCGCCTGATGAACTGGGTACGGCTGATGCGTTTGAGGTAGAAACTGAAGTTGATTTGGTTGATGTGGATGAGAGCTCAACCGAAGAAGTCACCGAAGAAGTTGCGCAAACCACGCAAGAAACCACTGCAGAAGTCGCACCCATTTTTGAGGTGGAAACTTCGGAAGTAGCTGAAAGTGTTGATGAAAATACCACTGAGATTAGCTTGGCATCCTTTGCTGTGGTTAATCCAGGCGAACAAAACTACACTGTGACTGTTGAAGGTGAGGGCAGCGAGGCCTTTACTTATAACGAAGAAACCAATTCCTTAGAAATTACCGAAGCTTTGGATTATGAATCCCAAGAAGCGGTCGAACTGACCGTGACCTTCACCAGCGATAACGGTGATGTGCAAGAAGTTGCCCTAGCTTTAAATGTTGCTGATGTGGATGAAGCGGTTGAGCTTGCCGTTGAACCAGTTAATACGATTAGTGAGGCTGCCATCAGTGCCGAACTCGTTGCCAATCAAGTGAATGTCTCTGAAACAGTTGCTGCAGGAACTGTAGTCGCCACCTTTAGCGCCACTGATCCTGAGGGGAATGCCTTAACTTATTCTCTAAGTGGAGCCGGCAGTGAACTGATGACGGTCTCTGAAACTGGCGAGGTGACCCTTACCGGCGACTTAGATTTTGAGACTAATTCAACTTTAGTGATGACATTGGAAGTGTCCGATGGAACCAATACCACCACTGAAGAAATTACCATCAATGTGATTAATGACGATGAGCCTGCTACCATTGCTGCTACTTTAAGTGCTGCTTCGTTTGCCGAAAATGCTGCTGTAGGCGAATCCATTGCTTCCATCAATGCAACTGATCCTGAGGGCAACTCAGTGACTTTTACTTTGTCAGGAACCGGGAGTGATAACTTCACCATTGATACCAGTGGCAATATCACCCTTGCCAGTGCGTTGGATTATGAAACGACAACCTCATATGAGTTAACCGTGGTCGTGGATGATGGGACGTATGCTTCTACTGAAGTCATCACCGTGAGCGTTGCTGATGTCAATGAAGCCCCATCTTTAAGTGCAACCGTTGAATTTAATGCTTTTTTAGAAAATACAGCAACTGGAACGACCATCGCAACCAGTAGCGCGACCGATCCTGAAGCTGGCGATATCACTTATAGCCTTTCTGGCAATGGCAGTGAGAATTTCTCAGTGAGTGCTGACGGTACGGTGACTCTAGCGAGCTCCCTGGATTATGAAACAGCCACCTCCTATGATATTACTTTAACGGCCACCGATGGCGATAATATCGTTTCTGAAACTTTGACTATCAATGTGGGCGATATTAATGAGGCGCCAACCGTTTCTGCAACCTTAGCCGCCTCTAGTTTTGCTGAAGATGTATCCACCGGAACCACCGTTGCCACCAGCTCAGCAAGCGATCCAGAATCCAGTACCATCACTTATTCACTCAGCGGCACCGGCAGCGATAACTTCAGTGTCGATGCCAACGGTAATGTCACCGTGGCTTCAAGCTTGGATTATGAAACGACCACCTCCTATACCATTACTTTAACTGCCAGCGATGGAACCAATTCAACCCAAGAAACCATCACCATTAATGTGAGTGATGTGGATGAATTTGCCCTGGCACTCTCAAGCACTTCACCTGCTATTAACGAAGGGGTCAGCACAGGAACTCAGGTTGCCACTTCAACTTTAACGCAACAAGACAGTGCTGCAGTAACTTATTCTTTATCAGGAACCGGGAGTGATAAATTTGCCATTTCCAGCAGCGGAGTCATTACCACCGCAGCAGCGATGGATTATGAAACTACTTCATCTTATTCACTCACTGTAACGGTGACCGATGGCACCAACACTGATACTGAAACCATTAACATCAGCATTAATGACCTGAGCATTAATACTTTGGCCGTAACGCTAGCCAACAGTGGAGCAGCTTTAGCTGAATCTTCCAGCTCTGGAACTTCAGTAGGAAGCTCCAGCATTAGCAACCCAGATAGCGAAACCGTCTCTTACTCACTCAGTGGAACCGGCAGCAGTAATTTTGCTGTTGACAGCTCTGGTAATGTCACCACCAATGCAACCTTAGATTTTGAAACGGCTAAAAGTTACAGCTTAACTTTGACTGCCACCGCAGGAGGCAACACCACCACCGATACCTTTACCGTTAATGTGGGTAACGTTGAAGAACTTGAATCAGCAGTCTTGCGTTATTCTGCTGACTATAACTCAGCCTCAAGAAGCGGCTTTAGTGCAACTGCAACTCGAGGTCCGTCTGGATCAAGCCTCGCTGCCTTCACTTTAGAGCAAGTCGGTACCACCAATTCAACTGCCATTACTTCAGTGGATGATACGACTAATAACTATGTCCCGGTGGAAATAAATTCTGGAACCGCATTGAATTGGCGTTATTATTTCCCCGTTGATACCTCAGGCAATGGTCTACATGCTTTTGCACCAAATTCTTCTGCACTCGATGGCAAGTATTACAGCCCTCTAGGCACGGCAGTCACTACCACCATAGCCAATGCTGAATTCCTGACTGCGGGACGACTAGAGGGCGCTGAATATTGGTTCATGACCACCGATAAGGCGGCAGCAGATATTTCTTATAGTTCTGCTTCGGGATCGGTTGAAGTTTTGTTATTGGGCAGTTGGGGAAGTTCAAGTTATCTTTACGACAGTGCCAATCCACCAACAAAAGGTTGGGCTAAGCTAGTTTATGACTTGGGATGGAACCTTACCTATCAACATGGTTGGGATGGACTGAATACGGTTGGATACTCAAACCTAAATAACTATCAAATCATTATCGATCAACGCCAAACTCTTGGTGTTGGCTCTACTTTTAATTCAAGTGATCAAGCTGCATTTGAAAGCTGGATGGCAACTTCTGGTAATTACTTGTGGATCAAGC
>MDTB01008919.1_pt1 | contig 17338 bp, 17 predicted proteins | sample 811161 | NCBI WGS metagenome assembly MDTB01 (sample SAMN05326650, study PRJNA326480) | marine metagenome | isolation source: seawater | place: Mediterranean Sea | collected 2009
ACAGGTTTTGGCCGGCACTGCCTCGACAAGGCCGAGCAGAAGCTGAAGCTGGCGGTCATCAAAGCTGCCAGGGATTGCAACTAAGAGCTCAGGTGAGTCGATCTTTGAAAGCAACTCGGCAAGTTGGAAGAAAGATAGATCTGCATGGTGTCGCGCCCAGCGTGTTGGTTTATCCAAGGGTTTTTCATCCAACTGGTCCCAGTGTCTTGTGTTGCTGTTCTGCGGCTCCAACCATGTAAGCCGTCTCGCTTCTTCTCCTAAAATCAGTCCCTCCTCAGAAATGTGCACATAAGCGGGTGATTCGTAGCTCCGTTCATCCTCAGTAAACATCTGAAGGCTCTGTCCATTAAAAACGACTGCTGCCAGTGTCATACTTTGCACCTAAACCTTGAGGAAACGAAGTAGTTGGGTCTCACAGTTACGTTGTGAATCATGGACGAGGCGCTCCTGGATTAACTGGAGTTGGTGCATAAAAAACATTACCACCATGCTGATTAGTAGCGCGACAAATGTGGAATTAAATGCAACTCCAAGGCTACTGGTAACGCCAGCGATATTTCCCTGCATGGCTTCATGGGCTTGACCTAGTGCTGCACCGATCCCCCTTACAGTACCAATGAAGCCAATCGACGGTATCGCCCAGGTAATGTATCGGATCATCGACAACTCTGAGTCAAGGCGTTCGCTCTCAGTATTACATACTGCAGCCACTGCGTCATTTGCAGACTGAATGTTACCAGTCATCTGAAAGCGCATGAGCGCTGATCTTAAAGCCCTTGGAAGCAACAGGTTACGTTGTTCTTCCGCCAACGATTCAATGGGTTTGGTATGTTGATCTACGTCTTCTATGAGTATCCTTGATCCCTCCCTCACGTTGATCAACGCCCGGTTTAACATAGCGTGTTCTTTGAGGGCAGACCGAGCTTTATACCCCATAATAGCAGTGGCCCAAACCATTAATATGAAACAGGATTCCTGCTCAAGATCCTTGATTACGATAAAGACAGAGCGTGGCACCACATAATTTCCGTCTACTGATGCCCGTTCTGCGTGTTGACGGATAATTACATCTGCGTTCGGTCTGACCAAAGTCACAAAAATTGTATGTATAACGATAAATGCTAGTAACAATGTGACCAACTGGTAGTACAACTCGTTAGTATCTCTTTTCATTATTTAATCCAACTCTCTGGCAGTTTTAAATATCTGCAGGCAAGGGCACGGGAAAATCTTCTGAAATTTCCTCAGAAGGCTTGAACTCGTCTTTATTTGGGTCCTCACCGATCCTTTTTTCTTTTTCAGTACTACTTTTTATCTCCGATTCAACCGTTTCTTGATCGTCTTTTCTTTCCTCATCAGATTGGGCGAGGAAGGGGAAAAAAAACAATGTTGGGATTGCGAATGACAAAATAATCCTAATCATTTTTCTTCAGTAATCCTATCCACGTATCTAGCAATCCGAAAACCTAGATCAATTCGGGGATCGTTTCCATGATCTCGGTAAGTATGCCGTAATTCTGATCGTGATCCCATTGCCCAGCTAGCACCCCTAATCACACGTCGGGTGCCTTTCCTGGGACCCTTGAAATCTATTAAGGGTTCCCCTCGGTGGGGTTGCAGATCATAATAATCGTTTACCCACTCGGCTACATTTCCACCAATGTCATAAAGCCCCTTCTTATTCGAGGCAAATGTTCCTGTTGGAGCAGAGACCGGATACCCATCTGTGTAGCTAAGTAATTTAAATCGTACTAGTTTTGTAGCTGCCGTATCAGCATAATTCCCAACTACTCGGTCAGGAGGAAAACGGTCGTTTCCCCACGGATAAATTTGAGTAGACCCTTCAGGATCAATCCTCGCCGCCCATGACCATTCTGCCTCAGTCGGGAGACGGTACCCATTTGATGACCAATCTCTCATAACTTCATCAAACGGTGTTCCGCTCGCCGACAGACAACCTATGGCCCCACCGACGACACATTCGTAACGATAGAAGGGTGTAAGCCCATCTTTTTTACTGAGCCAGTTACAAAATCTTGTGGCGTCTTCCCAAGAAACATTAACCACGGGTTGTTCCTCCATATCAAGGGTCTTTCCGGAAATTGCCGATGAGCTGTGGGTTGTTTGCCACATGCGAAATTGTCGATTTGAGACTTCGGTTTCCCCAATGTAAAAAGGTCTTTGGAGTGCTACAGCTCGTTCGACTTCATTTGCTCGTCGTCCAGGTTGCCTTCGGGGCGCTCCCATGAAGAACGACGCTTTTGGACGCATCAGTAATAAGTGTATGTCACCGTTAGTCGTTATTCGTCTGGGACGTGTTGACCAATACGCTTCTTCTTCCGTCAGGAGGGAGACTGACAACGCTTGCTGCTGTGATGGTTGCGGTAACACTTTAAATGTTTCAGTTCGATACCCTTCCTGCTCTACACTGAGTTCATGTTGCCTTGATGGTAACCGAAGTGTCTGCGATCCGGTTCTCGAAAACTTGTTGTCAACGTATACCTTTGCTCCCTCGGGGGATACGGAAAGTGCAATTTCTCCGATGTCCTCTTGCAGTGTTAACTGCAACTCTAGTAATTGATCGGAGGCAACAGTGAACCTGTGGGGTTTGTTAATATATCCCTCCATCATCACGTCGATTGTGTGCTCTTGCTTGGGACGCACTGGAATCTTGAGTGGCGTAATTCCCTGAAAATTACCATTGAGCATCATACTTGCGCCAGTCGGAATAGTTTCTAGCTGTAGATATCCGTCCGCTGTGACTAAGGAAATTGGCCGGTATACCTGGGTTTCCCCGGCAGGGACACTTAATGTGTCCGACCAATCATTAAAGCCGCTTTTTTTAAGCGAGATGGTACTACCTGACTGTAAAACCTCAGCACTGGCAGGCGTATTACCTACAAAATTATCATCCACCCAAAGCTCAGCGGCACTCGGCACAGAGTCAATTTTCAGAGTTCCCCAGCCCGGTTGTAGCTCAACCGATAGGGTTTGTATTTCACCTAGGCCGATAATGTCAACGTCATATTTTGAATCCAGGTACCTGGTTTTGGAGAGGACGATTTGATGAGTGCCTTTTCTCAATCCTTTGATGACTCCGGGTAGGATGGTGACAGATGGTGCACCATCCACCAGCGCAGATATGTCCGTTAATGTTGACTCAACTTGCAATTGGCCCGGAAGGGGCTCAAGCACTAGGTTCAATTGTTGTTTGTTATTTGATGATACTTCAAGGTCCATATCATATGGTTTATAACCTTCGGCAGTTACCCTTACCTCATATTTTCCTGGGAGCAAGAGATAGTTTGATCCGATTCTAAACGATATGCCTGACAACTCGATGCGGCTGTCTGAAGGCGTAGTGGTAATGATTACTGGCATTGCTGATGCAAGGTAAAGCATCACGAGTGACCCTGCCGCGAGTGTAATGGCTAAGACCCACAAACCCACGGAAACTTTACCCCTATGCTTCTTGGTTTCACCGTCGAGAGGGGAGAATTTTGTGGGTTTGAGGTTCTCTGTAGGCTCCTCTTGATCTGTTGAGTCCATATATTCGCCTGGCTACAATGATTTCTGATGCCTTGTGGTCTACTTCATGCACTGTCCACAGAATATCGCATCACTGGGTTTATATTGCCTCACTACAACGAACGTCAATTGGCATATTATTTGAGCCGATGTCGACCGTAAATTCTATCAAAACGTCTCGAAATCCGGTTCGAGCGCCAAGAATGCTATATTTTCCAGGACGCAACGACACTGTTTTACGCGCGAAAACTCCAAGTTTTGATACGCGAAGTAGGGTTACCTCAGTTTGACCATCCGACTGAAGGATAACCTCGGTGGCAATTTGTGAGCGCTTAAGTAATCTCTCTAGATCTCTAATTTGGCCTGATAACTTCAGCGTATCAACATCGTTAGATGCGATTCCAAGTAGATTGTCTAGTAAGACTTTTGCTTCAATATAGGTCTTTTTATCCGACAAGGCCAGGGGAGCTGCTAGTATAGCTTTGGTTTGGCGATCCAAATCACTACGAATAGAAGCATTAATCTTTTTAACCCGTGGTTGGACTAGGGTACCGTCAAGTTGGATTAGGTCATTATAGACTTGCAACGCCTGGCCCCATTTCTCGTCCAATTCCAGCTTGCTGGCAAGTTCCATTTTTTTTGTTACTTCGAATTGTTGTTTTCGAGTCTCAAGTTGGAGCAATGCTTTGTCGACAGATATTTTGCTTTTATCCAATGTCTTTGCTGATGCAAATGCGTTCCTAGCGCCTTGAAACTGATTTTTTTCAAGTTTATCCCATCCAAGGCTCATAAGTGATTGAAAATCGCGATCTCGAAGTGTTTTGTTAACCTTTTTGAGCGCTGCTTTAGCTGGAGAGAAATTATCATCGAGTGCTAATGCTAATTGGTATTTGCGCTTGGCTAAGTCCAACTCACCAGCATCCTGATGTGCAGTTGCCTCTCTAAAGTGCACAAGGACCATCGGCAGTGATTCAATCCTCCTCAAAAGCAGAGCGGCCTGAGGATTTTCAGGTGCTATTGTGATAGCAGTTTGAGCATGTTCCTGGGCCTCATAAACTTCTCCTTGCAGGATATTTTTCAGTCCACTTTTTATACTAGCTTCGAGCGTGGCCTCAGCGGTGGTCTCCAGCCCCCTGAGTATGTCGAGTGCGGTATTGTAATGTGCGATCGCTTGTTGATACTTGGTGTCCAAGTATAGTTGGTCACCAATTTTAATTAACTTAAGTGACTCTAAGAATTCAAATTGCCCCCATTTTCTGACTCCGCGTAAATCTAATGAGTCCTTCCTTGTTATTATTTGAGCCAGTAACTCTTGCGAGATTAGGCGATACTTTTGCTTTTCCGCCAACTGAGAGGGAGTCAGCTGCGGTATTTGCGGGCTATTTTCAATTGAAGTTTCTTTAATCGTGTACAGTGGTTCTTCAATGAGTTTCGGGAGTAAAAAAGCTGTAGATATCGAAGTGGATATCAGCAGAAAGAGTATTATCTGTTTATTACTCATTTTCCGGTGTTCTCCGCTCCTCTGCATAGATCTGTAGTAGCAAGGCCTGCCATTGTTGGTACTTAGCCTGCACGTTACCAGAGAGGGTTACGGTTCGGTCTTCGAGTTCTATTATCTCAGGAGCCAGCGCTGTTTCGAGACCAACACCCATTTCAGCCACCGACTCATTGTAACTCGCCGCCCGTTGTTTTTTTTCAAGACCCGATTTCACCAACAGGCCACCCGCCCCCGCTGTCGTGGTACTGGCCAGGCGGCCGGCGCTAGAGTCACTCTCAAGGCGACCATATATCCCTGCCACGATGGTTCCAATTCCCGCTATTATGCGTTGATTTCCTTGTTTTTGAAGTTGCCTTGCTTTCACAACAGAGTCATAAGATGCTCGTCTGAAGTCCTGATAGGGTCCGTGCATTTGCCTCGAAAAACCGTCGTAGAATTCTTGCATCCGGTCAATATAAAGGTGATCTCGATCTCTGATCCGGCGCACTCTCTCTAGAAGTGGATCCGCATCTGCTGGCAGGCGAACTATCTTTAATTTCCCTTCCTTATCTGTCTGTGTATATTGACTAAAGGCCTCTGAGGAGAACCGTTGAGCAAAACGCATTTCCGATAATCGTCGAAGCTCTAATGCGCGCCTCTCTCCATAACCTTCATATTGTCTGAGAAGCTCATTCGCTACACTAATATATAAATTTTGAAATGGGTCGCCAGCGCTCTTTCTCCTTCTGTCGTATGCATATTTTCCGACAGTGGTCCGGTATGTCTTGGTAAACCATTTGAGTCCACTACTGTCTCGCGCGACAATATCCATTGCCAAGGTTTCACCATCGGATTGTAAGATAGTTCCTTCAATATACAAATCCATTATTGCGTCTTTGTCAGGGATAACTCGGACAGGTCCCCATGCACCGCTCTTTTCCAGTACCCTCAGTAGTTGGGTTGCAAAATATACGGACTCTGCCAAACGGACTTCGGGAAAGACTGTGTCGTCCTCATCAGTTAGATTAAGACCGTCGTCGAAAGCAACGATTCCCACATCCAGCAATGCTTGCGCCGAAACTGGTATTGTCGGTGAAAGGAGTGCAATTGGAGTCGACGACGTGATCTTATCGATAGCCGCATTTGAGGTTGCAGACGCACAAAGGATTACGGCGGCTACCATACTAAGGATGTAAGGTTCCTTTGCGGTAGAAAAAATATGGTAATTCATATTTTATATTTGTCCCTTGGCTCGGCGATACTCTTCCCATAATTTCTCACGAAGAATCGGGTCAGTCTCCCGAGATGCGGCTTCTCGTATTTGTCTTTCGACGATGTCATCGCCTTGCCCTTCACCAACATCGTCAGGAATTGAGGTAGTTGTAGCTTTGCTAGAATTTTTATTTCCGGAGGGGTTTGATTTTATAGCGCCCGACGAGTCGGCTTCATCTACTCCCTGATCTGCGCGCTCTGCCACCGGATTTCTTTCCCCGTCTAGTTCCTCATACATCGGTCGATCTGAGTCAGATGCCAAAGTAGTGCCGCCCATCGGGTCAAGCACATCGATGCCGGACTCACCACCAGCACCGCCCACACGGCTGTCAAAGTCATCTAGCGAGTTCTCTAGATCTGAATCTAATTCTTCCAATGAAGGGCCCGCACCATCATTGACTGAGCCGCCGGTGGGTGATCCGCCTGAGGTAGTCTTAGATGATCCGGTTGGTATCGACCCCCCCCCGGGAATACTCACGCTCCCGCCCGGAATATTAATTGTAGCTCCTCCGGAGGAAGAGCTTGAGCTGGAGGGGATTGGGACAACAGAGCTACAAGCAATTAAACTCAAGCACAGCAAAAAGGTTCCTAGAGAGTATATGGAACAAGGGAATTGCCGCCATATTGTATTTAAACTTAACAAGGTTATGTTCATGAATAAACTCTTTAGCATTTAAAGTAATGTATGACTAATTTTCAATGTCCGATCTCGCCAGAAATATTTTGTGGGTTGCTTCCTCTGGATTACCCCCATTAAGACGAGGCCTGTATCGACTTTTTTTGATAGACCGACGTATTGAACGCATTTCTTCTTCAGATAAGTCCTCGGGAGGGTCAATAAACTCGATATCTCTCACGCGGCCTCTTTTAGTTATGAGTGCTGAAACTTCTAATACCTCGTGAGATTTGCGTCGGCTGCTCTCTGGCAGGATGAACTCAATTTTCTTTGGCTTGGAAAAAAAGAGTGATTGCACGTCTCCAGATACACTCTCATCCAGCAGTGTTTGAAATGCAAGGCTGTAGGCTTTTATGGCCGCGTGGCTTTGACCAAAGATAAGGTACCAGTCTGCCAACTGTGCGATAGCATCAACCTTGCCTAAAAGGTCGGCTACTGGCTGGTTGGATAGAGACTCAACTCTGCTTATTAATGCTGCTTTGCCACGACGATAATATGTTAGCCCAGCGGCAGAGCGACTCGTAGTTTGCGCGCTAGAGTTAGTAGTTATTTCAAAAGTTGTTTCTGTTGGCAAGCCATTTTGATCTACATAGGTTGCCACTAGGTACTGCACCGCAGCGAGTTTTTGATAGTAGATCGGTGCTTTCGGATCCTCTTTGGGGATGCTTTGCTCAATTAATCTTGAAATTCGTTGAGATACAAGGTCAGCACCAGCTATGTAATTGAGGCCACTTCGGCCAGGATTAGCTTTATAATGAATTATATACCAGTTAAGAATCTTGTCGAGTGTCCCGAGCATGCGGGGATCCAGAGCACCATAATTATTTTTTCCGAGTTGGTATACCGAATCCATTGCTTTTTGGGCTGATTCTAAATCTCCTCCAATTGTATCAAGGTCGGCGAGTAAAAAAAGATAAGGAGTTTGAGAGATGCTATTCAACCCAAAATTAACCCGCTCTATTTGCATACCTCGCTTAAGAGCACGTTGCGCGTCTGGGTAGTTTTCGTCACTAATCAAAGCCTGCCCCAACCCCATATACAGCTCCGATAGATTAATGGAGAAAGCATTACTATTGGCTTCAGCGCGTTCTATTGCATCTCGATAGTCTCTCAGGGATTCTCTCGCATCCAGTGCTTTACCCGAGCTCGGTGACAGAGCTATCGCTATACCGACGCCCGCTATGCTACAATCCTTTATGAGAGATTTTTTGAGCTTTTCCCAGCAGAGAACGGGAAGACGAGGCATTTTATGAACCCTCTGTGTGCTGTGCTATCTTTGCGCTGTTAGATAACTTTTAACTCAGTTTTGACCTTATCGCCAGCGTAGACATTGATTATTATTATCGTCTTACTTGCGTGATTACCGAATTCATATTAGATTTCATTCGTAATTAAAACAACAGAACTTTTTCATAATTAATTTTAATACGAATATCTACCTTTTTTTGGTTTTTAAATGGCTTAAATAAAATCTAATGTTTCTTCCCAGCTTTTGATTTTTCATAGTCAAACTAATTTTATGAGAAGTAGAAGGAGAGCGCTTTGAATATAAATTCATTTATCCCCCAGCGAAGGACTTTAATGGGTCCCGGACCATCCGACGTGAGTGAGCGTGTCCTAGCTGCTATGGCTCGGCCGACTATAGGCCACTTAGATCCATTATTTATAGAAATGATGGACGAAATAAAAACGCTTTTGCAGTATGTTTTTCAGACTAAAAATCAGCTTACGTTTGCGGTATCTGCTCCAGGTTCGGCAGGGATGGAATGCTGTTTCGCAAATCTGGTTGAGCCCGGCGATCAGGTCATAGTGTGTCAAAATGGAGTTTTTGGAGGACGGATGCGGGAAAATGTGGAGCGATGCGGTGGCTCGGTAATTATGGTTCAGGATGAGTGGGGGAGTGCTGTTGATCCGACAAAACTTGAAGAAGCCCTGAAGCGAAATCCCGGTGCGGTGATTGTGGCATTTGTTCATGCAGAAACCTCTACAGGGGTTCAATCCGATGCTAGATCTTTAGTTCGATTGGCCCACGAGTACGACTGTATCACGATAGTTGATACCGTAACTTCGTTATCGGGGACACCTCTATTTGTAGACGATTGGGAAATTGATGCCATTTACTCGGGATCTCAAAAGTGCCTCTCGGCTCCTCCTGGCCTATCCCCGGTAAGCTTCAATGAGCGCGCGGCCAAAAAAATTCGTGCTAGAAAAAGGAAAGTTCAAAGTTGGTTTCTGGATTTGAATCTAGTTATGAATTATTGGGGCGGAGAGGGTAAGAGAGCATACCATCACACGGCTCCGGTAAATTGTTTGTATGGGTTGCATGAGTCCCTCGTCATGGTGCAGGAGGAGGGTTTAGAGGCGGCCTGGGAAAGGCATAGAGAAAATCATATTCGGCTCCATGATGGTCTTGTGTCTATGGGAATCGAATTTGTGGTAAATAAGGCTGATCGACTTCCTCAGTTAAACGCAGTGTCAATTCCAGAGGGAGTTGACGACTTGGCAATTCGTAGCTGTCTGCTCGATAAATTTGATCTAGAAATAGGCGCTGGATTAGGTCCTTTAGCTGGCAAGGTTTGGCGTATTGGACTGATGGGACACGCAAGCACCCCTGAAAATGTTGACTTCTGTATCAGCTCATTGCGCTCGGTTTTATGATGGGATATCTGTCTAACTCACTTATTAAAATCATATTGATGGATGAAATCCAAGACAACTCGGCCAACTTGATCCAAACTACTTGCACTACAAAATTTGATTGTGTCTTTAGTAGTGTGCCAACTTTTTGGGAATGGAAAATGGATGAGATTTACGACCGGAATGCCTACTTCTAGAAATGGAATATGATCGTCAATAATTACCCCTCCTCTGGTATCTTTAAAAACATTTGCCTTTTGCCGCTTAGCGCTCTCCCACAGGCCAGAGATCACCTCGGGCGCAGCTAAGGATGAATAGTACTCTTGGGGTATGCGCAAGTCTTTGTCGCAAACCATATCAATAATGATACCCGCGGTGGGTCGATATTTCGGGTGTTCTTTTACGAACTCACGTGAGCCCATGGCGTATGCATTTTTGCCAATATTACCTATATCTTCAAGATCAAAAAAAATAAGATCTACATTTATTTTGGGCGGTTTTTTATGAAGATGTTTTGCAATTTCGATTAGCACAGCGACACCTGACGCGCCATCATTAGCGCCCAACACCGGTATATTCCTCTGAGTAATATCAGTATCTCGATCAGCTTGCGAGCGAGTATCCCAATGAGTACCAAGCATGATGAGAGTATTTGATTTTTTTTTCGCTACTCGACTACTCACCCATAAGTTGGTGCCATTGAGCCCATTTGTGTTGAACTCATGCAGTTGTATTTGCATCGAGGAGGGTATTTGGGAGCGGATGTAAGATAAAGTCTGAAATTTTGCGTCTGGGTACTGTGGTGACCGGGGACCAAAGCTCGTTTGAGCTTCGATGTGTTGCATCGCGATCTTACCGTCGAAGTCGATTGACGCAACGCGCGATCCTGTTAGGCCCATTTTCTCGTTGTGAGTAAGGCCTTTTCTATGTGGTACGCTCTCTCGAAACTCTTCCTTGATTGAAGAGAATTTGGCTGTGATATCTGCCGATTTATCAAAATCACCAGAACAAATTGGAAAGGCGATTAGTAAGGGTATCTTTCTGAGAAAAAACAGCCATTTCAATTAATCAATTCCTCGGGGGTATGGTGTCCAGCTTACTTTTTTACATTGACCTTTCTAGCAGGAAGCTGTCTATCTGGTTTTGTGATAATTTGGCTCTAGAGGAAGAAACTTTGGCTTTGTTTGCAAAGGGCCCGACAAGCACTCGATGCCATCGCTCTCCAGAGCTACTTGTGACTGCTTCAATTTTTGAATCGAGGTTGAGCAAGAGGAGTTCGATTCGTTGATTTTCCGCGTCATCAAGAGACTGAAAAGAGCCTGCTTGAAGAAAGTATAAACTCTTTTTAATTTTTTCGGTCTCAATCTGAGAATCGGAAACTTCAATCTCAGCAGTTTTTAAGTCGTTATAAAAAGTAAATTTTAATTCCGGTAGCTTTTCGTTTTTGACAGAGGTTACAGCGTCATCTGCGATATCAACCATCCTTTGCATGCTGGGAATATAAGGCATACAAAAAAAAGCAATCGAGGCGCCTAATGTCAGCCCCAGCGCAAAAGGTATTTTCCATGTGGCTGCAGTGGAAGAGCCACTATTGTCGCGCTTGGTGTTTTTGGTATTTTTCTGGCCCATTAGAGTCCAATTTATTTCTGGTTTTTGTCTCAAAAAATTCCTTCATTTGAAAGCTGAGAACGGTTGTAGTTATCAGGCTATAGATCGAGGGCATCGACGTCAATTGTCCAGCGAAGTCTTGATTGTTTTGGGTATTTCTCCATTTCAAAAGCAAGTAGGCTAAGTAATTTTTGAAGCTGATTACGATCATCGGTCTCAATACGAGATACATACCTATAGCGGTTGGATTTACGCTCCAACAGCGCAGGCATTGGGTTAGTATAAACCATTTTTTTTAAGGTTGGCGAGCATAGTTCTTGTGCTTTTCTTTTGATGTTTTTTAAAAATTCCTCCGCATCTTGCGGATGAATCGATTCGGCGCGAATAAGAGCGAGATGACAGAAGGGCGGTAATTTTTGTTCTTCTCGATTGGCTAAGAGTGATTGCGCAAATTCACGGTAACCACTATGTAATAGGAGATTAAGGCTTGGATGAAAGGGTTGGTGGGTTTGAATAAGAACCTCTCCAGCTTTTTCACCTCTACCGCTACGTCCTGCAACTTGTGTGAGCAGTTGTCCCATTCTTTCCACAGCGCGAAAATCCGGGCTTAAAAGGCCAGAGTCTGCGTCTAGTATGACGGCCAGAGTGATGCCACCGAAGTGGTGTCCTTTTGCCAGCATCTGAGTACCCACCAAAATACAGGGATGACCTTTTTTGACGTCATGATAAACAGAATTCATAAAATCACGTTTCCGTGAAGTGTCCCTATCAACCCTTATTATCGGTGTCTTTGGGAAGGCTTCTTGTAACAGTAATTCACTACGCTCAGTGCCAGCGCCATGGGCGATTAATTTAATTGATTTGCAGCGCGGGCATTCTGCAGGTGGTGTAGCGCGGGAATCACAGTGATGGCAGATCAACTTGTTATAAGTGCGATGGAGGGTCATTCGCGAATCACAACTTTTACATTCTGCAACCCATCCACAGTCATGGCAGAGCAAAACAGGTGCAAAGCCGCGACGATTTAGAAAAACCAGCACCTGTTCTTTCCGAGTCAACGTATTTTTTATGGCTAAGAGAGTATCCTGAGCGATAACTGAGGTGATAGCTTGATTTCTCATATCAATAAGTTTCCACCTCTCAGCCTTTGCGTGTCCGGCTCTTTTCGTCAAATGCAGTTCCGTGTAACGACCGGTGTGGCAGTTGTGTAATGATTCCAGCGAGGGAGTTGCTGAACCGAGTATTATTGGCACGTTTTCGTGTTTCGCTCGCATCACAGCGATGTCCCTCGCAGAATAGCGAAAACCGTCTTGCTGTTTATATGAACCATCCTGCTCTTCATCAATTATGATCAATGCAAGTCGGGGTATTGGTGTGAAAATAGCGGATCGGGTGCCTAAAATAATAGACGCATCACCATTTTTTGCCTTGGTCCATGCGAGGAGACGTCGGTTGTCGGACATTCCAGAATGGAGTGAAACTAACGGCACTGAAAATCGTTGATGGAATCTCTGTTCGGTTTGCGGGGTTAGGCTGATCTCAGGCACAAGAATTAGCGTTTGTTGTCCTTGCGTGAGCACTCTTTCGATAAGTTGTAAATAAACTTCGGTTTTCCCACTTCCGGTTATGCCATTCAACAACCAGCAGTGGTACTTTTTAAGACTCACTTGCTTTAACACCTGCTGTTGTTCTGCATTTAGTGCTAGTTTCTTGTCGTTGAGGATTTTGTGAGTTTTAGGTTTTGGGGAGTCAGGAAAGGTTTGCGATATATATCCATTGTCGTGAAGCCGTTTGATGATTGATCTGGAAAACTCTTTGGAAAGCTCTTTATCGCTGACAACTTCAAAACTCATGAGGAATTCAATAAGAGCTTTTTGTTTGGGAGAATTTTTTATAGTGGATAAGACGAGGTCTGTATTCGCTTTGGATAGTTGCCAGTATTTTTTTCGTGTTTCTGGTAAAGGCGAACCTTTTCTCAGCAGGTTAGGCAACCCCCGCATGGCTGCGTCACCAAGGGGGTGTTGGTAATAACGGGCGCTCCACTCTAACAAACGTAGTAAGGTACAAGGAATTAGCGGTCGATTATCTAGGATGGATAGAATTGTTTTCAATTTTGTCTCATCCAAATCACTTTTTTTTCTCAATCGAATAATGAGACCAATAACCCTGCGATGACCGAAAGGAACCTCCACGCGAAGACCTGGTTGCAGGGTTATTGTATCTTGCCCAAGGGATGGTAGCTTGTAATCAAACAATTTGCGGATTGGTTGAGCTACACCGACTTGAGCGATTAGTGGATGTTTTACTGGCATGCATACTCTTTTGTCTTTTGGAAGCGTCTAATTTTTAAAAACCCTGAACGCTCCTCATTGGCAATTATTATCGCTTTCACGAGATAAATATTACCACTATTGGGGAACTTATTTATAATCTCGGATTAGAGGAGACGTAAATTAGGTAAGATAGAATTATATAAAATTGTGGTGTCATCAATTTACAAGTGTTGAATCTAGCCGGGGTGGTGTTGTTTATTGAAAATTCATATTCGAATTCTTCAGAGAACTTTAATCGATTATCTATTGAGCTAAGTGTTGAGAGTACCAAGAGCTCGAAAGCAGATTGGAATGATCTGCTCAGTCTTAAGGTAGTATTTTTTAATAAGAACAAACTGGTAGTTTCTAGAATTCTCGTGTCCGAGATGGATGCACCAATCCTTGTTGTTTTAATTTCGTGGAGTGAGAGTAACAGGTTGCTTTTTTTTAACCATTTATGTCTTAAAGTTTTGGTAACATTCCGGTTAAGCCTCATAGTTCATAAAAACTTTTCGACTAATAGCTTGACGTGACCATCTGATCTCGAACACAGTGTGTCATAGCTTCTTTGTTTGTTCCCGAGGAATTGGCTTGCGATTCGTTTTATTTTTACTCAAATCTTTCTTTCTTTTTCTAGCTTTATTCGTAGGCGCAATCTTTGCTGTATATAATAATGACACAATTTCTGTTGATTTTGTTTTTGTACAAGCATCTCATGCAAGTGTTGGGGTTTGGTTGCTACTTTTTATGTTGGTGGGGATTTTATTAGGGATTTTATCTAGCTCTCTAATGGTGTTTCGGTATTATCGCGTACTCCTTAGGGCAAAAAAAAATGTAGGAACCAAGAGCGGGGACTAAATTGTGTCTAATTGTAGTTCAAAAGTAATTGTTGCCCTTGATTATTTGGACGGTGAGAGTGCGCTAGTACTTGTGGATGAATTGGAACCAAGCTTGTGTAGGCTAAAAGTTGGCAAAGAACTTTTCACCCGTGAGGGACCACCTATAGTTTCAGATTTAGTAAGACGAGGTTTTGATGTTTTTTTAGATTTAAAATTTCATGATATACCCAATACGGTTGTCAAAGCGATTGCTGCTGTTGCTGATATGGGAGTCTGGATGACGAATGTTCATACGTCCGGTGGACGTAGGATGATGGAAGCTGCGAGGGAAGAAATCGATCGTAAAGGTAGTAAAATTATTCTCATTGGCGTCACGATACTGACAAGCATTGACCAAAGCGTTCTTTGCGAAATAGGGATGCAAAAAAATTTGATAGATCAAGTTCGAAACCTATCTGCTCTCGCTGAGATCAGTGGTCTCGATGGCGTAGTGTGTTCTGCACTGGAGGGACCCATACTAAGAAAAGAGAGAAAAGATGGTTTTGTATTAGTAACTCCGGGGATTCGTTTGAGTAATTCCCCCAGGGATGATCAGCAGAGGGTGGTTACCCCGATCGATGCAATTGAGAATGGCAGTGATTTCATTGTGATCGGACGACCAGTAACCCAATCGGCAACGCCAGCCGCGACGCTGAGAGACATTGTGCGATCAATTGTATAAATTAAGATAGTGGTAGGCGCATACTAAAGAGTTTTAGCGGCTTCATATATCTTATAGCGGATTGTCCTTGTTAAAAGCCGCTTTAACGGCTTAGAGCTCCTAACAATGTCCTCATTTTTTAGTCTCAGTTCACCATACAGGAAAGTGGTCTCCATTCTATCACGAGTAATAAGGATGCGGTAAATCCCGCTTACCCATCTAGCTCTTCCCCTTTGAGTGAGTTCAACCCTCCCTACTTCGCTAAGAAAACAACAGTCCCATGCAAATTTAGGTGGCATATTAATGTATATATAATTTAAGATCGACGACTTTGTATGTTTTTTAGTTACCATCCTATTTAGAGTCCACATTCTGAGTGGTTGGTTAGAAACATCTTATTTTTAATTTCGAGACCAATGCTAAATTTATCGTTACTCTTGGTTACCACCTCGTTTTGAGCAGGTCCATCTTTAAAAAATTTTAAGGAGAGCCCAGAAACCTTTAGTTTGCTATAATTAAGCCCGGCTGTAACTGTTTTTAATTATTATACTTATGGACTTGTTAAATCAAATACCAAACGTCGTTAGCTTAAAATTTAAACAGAATGAGTTGAGAGCAAGGGTTTGAACGAAGAACGCACTAGATCTGATAAATCGTCCTGTGTTACTTGTGCACTTTATAAGTTCGTGCGCCTCGATAATTTTAAAGAACTAAAAAAACCATTATTTGAAAAAATGTTGGATTACTCTGTTTATGGAACTTTTTTGTTAGCTCAAGAGGGAATAAACGGCACGATATCAGGATCCATAATTGCCACAGAAAGCATCTTGAAGTGGTTATCTAGTTGGCCAGGACTTGACAATATAGCGGTCAAGCGTTCCTTCCACTCCGAGATTCCGTTCAACAGGGCAAAGGTAAAGTTAAAGCGGGAGATAGTTTCCATGGGCGTTAAAGATATTGATCCGAACAGATCTGCTGGGACCTATGTAGAACCGAGAGATTGGAATAGGCTGATAAAAAATACGGATGTGTTGGTGATCGATACGCGGAATGATTATGAGGTTGGTATTGGAACATTTGAGGGCTCAATCAATCCTCAAACGAAGAGTTTTAGAGATTTTCCGAATTGGGCAAGCCAGAACCTTGACCCGGAGACCCACAAAAAAATAGCAATGTTCTGTACCGGAGGGATCCGCTGTGAAAAATCTACAGCATTATTGAAAAAAAGAGGATTTAAGACTGTTTATCATTTGAAGGGTGGGATTTTGAAGTATCTGGAGGACATTCCGAGTGATAATTCTCTTTGGAGGGGAGAGTGTTTTGTCTTTGATAATCGGGTTGCGGTTGACCACGAATTAAATCGGGGCAATTATGACCAATGTTTTGCATGCCGGATGCCAATTACAGATGCGCAAAAGAATCTCCAGACTTTTGTTCTTGGAGAGTCATGTTGCCACTGTTTCGATTCACGAGATGCCCAACAAAAAAAACGCACGGCCGAGCGACAAAAGCAAATTGTATTGGCAAAGCACAGGGGAGAATCTCATATCGGTGCTACGGTGAGAAAGACAGCAGCACATCGAAAAGCTCTGAAGAAAGTGCGTCCGGATTAAGTCATATTAAGTTGTAAAAAGGGTTTATAACTACATCACATTCCGGCTACTAATTTCTGAGCGTTCGCTTGAAAAAAATAGCCACATTTTCTGTTTGAGTGTATTGATGGTGGCGCTTTCGGTGAAATTACAATGCGCGCTCACCGTATCGATCTTAACCAGCTCGTATTGAGGCAACGAACGTTGAGGGGTGCACAAAATATAAGTACGGCTTGGGATATTCTGGGCACTTCTTGCGAGATGCCAGTACTCCTCGGGCCGGTTGGAATAGCTGGCAGGCTCAAATACGCTGACAATGACCATTGATCTTCCAGTCCTCGGGGTCCGATATCGAAATTATCAGTTAGGCTCAGTCAGTAAACCACTGACCGGAAAAGTTCGTCGTTCTTTTCAAGGGTGTCTGCGTCCGTACTGGGCCTGGTATGTCGGTATTTGCGGTAGACCGCCTACCTTAGGGAACAGGGAGTCATTTATTAGCACTGAGGGTGGGATGGGCGATTATATGAAATGGGTGGAAGATAATTTTGATGATTCCTTTACTTGGTCTGATTTAGATTTTATTTGAAGTCACTGGTCAGGGTAAATAGTTGTAAAGGGGATTTTGGATCTTGAGGATGTAAAAAGGGCGGTCGACGTTGCAGTAGATGGGATCATTGTATCAAATCATGGGGGTCGA
>MDTB01192586.1_pt1 | contig 17334 bp, 15 predicted proteins | sample 811161 | NCBI WGS metagenome assembly MDTB01 (sample SAMN05326650, study PRJNA326480) | marine metagenome | isolation source: seawater | place: Mediterranean Sea | collected 2009
AAAATTTATATAATGTTGAAGTGTGTACGACAAATTTTGGTAACCTTAACCGTCCACACTTCTCTTCTTAAATTTTAACGTATTAAATAGCTAATTAGGTTTTCACCTAATAAAAACAACTTATTTTTTTGTTGAGTGGGACGCTTATATGCTAAAATGGATGTAAATCAAGGATATAACACTAAAAAAGATGCGTAAAAAAGCCTTATTTACAAGGGTTTTTTTTGATTTTCATAGTAACATAAATTATTAATGAAATAAAAATGAAATTTAATTTAATTTATTTAAATAAAATTTGGCGAAAGAACCTAGGATTAATATCTTTAGTTTCTTTGTCAATAATCACCATATTTGTCTTAATTTCCTATAATTATTTTAAACAAGACAGAATACAAAAGTACGAAAAAATTTTAGAAAATATTTATTTTGATAAAACCTTAAAAAATATTTTTAGTAATTTAGATGCAAAATATTATAATATAGAGCATAAAATTTCTGCTGGTGATACGTTAGATAAAATACTTAAAACATACGATATACCTTCAGATGATATAAAAAAAATCAAAAAAACTTTGGAAAAAAGAAATAATATTAATAATTTAGAAATAAATCAATTAATCAAATTTACTGTTGAAACTGGTAAAAACCTCAAGTTGTTGAGTTTTGAATTTCCAGTTAACAAAACAAAAAAAATCTATTTAGAAAAAAATTTATCTAAAGGAAACTTTGAATATAAAGAGATAACTACAAATTTAGAAAAGAAAATTGTTTATAAAGATGGAATAATAAATCAAAGTTTATATAAAGCTGCAATAACAAAAAAAATTAAACCTAATATAATTGTAGATTTTGCAAGGATTTATGGTTTTCAAATAGATTTTCAAAGAGATATTAGAAAAAAAGATACATTTCAAATTCTGTATGAAGAATTTATAGATGATAATAATGAAGTCCTAGAAACTGGAAATATTTTATATGCAAATATTAATCTAAGTGGTCAAAATAATGAGCTGTACTATTTCAAAAAAGAAAATTACGAAGGCCACTATGATATTCGGGGCAAAAGTGCTGTGAAAGCTTTAATGAAAACTCCAATTAATGGAGCAAGACTTTCTTCAAGTTTTGGTATGAGAAAACATCCTATTTTAGGCTTTAACAAAATGCACAGAGGAACAGATTTTGCAGCACCCAAGGGAACACCTATTATGGCTTCTGGTGATGGTAAAATTATCAAAGCTGCGTGGTGTGGTGGTGGAGGTAATTGTATTAAAATAAAACATAATGAAACTTACTCTACTGTTTATGCGCATTTAGAAAAATTTGCAGCAGGTATTAAAAAGGGTGTAAGAGTTAAACAAGGAAGAATTATAGGCTATGTTGGATCTACCGGAATGTCAACTGGTCCACATCTCCATTATGAAGTAATTGAAAATGGAAAAAAAATAAACTCACAAAAACTAAAACTTCCATCTGGCAAAATATTAAAGGGTCAAGTTAGAAAAGAATATGAGGTTGAAAGAATAAAAACAGATATTTATATTTCTGAATTATAATTTAAATTATTGAGTATTTTTAACTGAATTTTTTTCAAGTGAATCATTATCTTGAACTATTTCAATTTTATTTTTTTCTAATGATCTATTAGTTTTTAGATTTTCTTGTTCTGCTAGAACCCTTATGAAATGATCAGCATGTTGAAAATAATTTTCCGATAAAATTTTATCACCATAGGAAAGAGCCTCTCTAGCTAAATCGTTGTATTTTTCAATCAATTTTGATGCATTATGATTATTTTTACCAGGAGATTTTCTTTTAAAATTTAGATTAGATGAAACTTCTCCAGAATCAAATTTCTTATTATCACCATTTCTTTTAAAACCTCTATCCACAGATCTAAATCTATGTCTCTTTGGATTATTATTTCTAAAATTTCTCATAATTTTTTAAATTTTATAACTAACTACACACCTATCATTACCCGCATAATCTTTAATAACTTTTTTAATATAAAAACCTTTTTTTTTTAAAATTTTAATCACTTTATCTTTCTGTTTAAAACCTATCTCCAAAATAAATAAACCATTTCTTTTTATTAAATATTTAGTCTTACTTATCACTTTAATAATTTCAGAAATACCATCAACACCTCCATCTAAAGCCATTTTTGGCTCAAATTTAAAAATGTCTTTTTCCAAATATTTTAATCTTGAACTATCAATATAAGGAGGATTTGAAATTATAATATCATATTTCCCTAAAAAAAATTTGTCAATATTAGAAATGTAAAACTTCACTCTATTTCTTATTTTAAGTCTTTTTGCATTAATTTTGCATATATTTATAGACTTTTTTGAAATATCCAATCCATAACCTTTAAATAATTTTCTTTCTTTTAATATAGAAAGCAGCATACACCCCGAACCAGTTCCAATATCAAGTATTGACTTATTTGAGTAAGTTTTGGTTAATTTTAAAACTTCTTCCACTAAATGCTCTGTATCTGGTCTGGGTATTAATACATTTTTGTTTACATAAAAACTGTTATTCCAAAAATATTTTTTATTTATAATATAAGATATCGGTTCTCCTCGTTTTCGACGATTTATTAATTCATAAAATTTTGTAATATCTGATGTATCAATTTCTTCTTTTTCATTAAAAATTATAAATTCCTTTTTTTTGTTTATAATTTTTGAAAGTAATATTTCTGCATCAAGCATAGGACTTTTTATATTATTGCTCTTCAATATTTTATTTCCCGAAATTAAAAGATTTCTAATATTCATAATAACTTAAAGATTGAGCAATTCATCATTTTGTGCTTTTAAATTTAAATTTTCAACCATTTCATCAAATATTTCACCCTCCATAAAATCATTAAGTTTGTGTAAAGTTAAGTTTATTCTATGATCGGTGACTCTGCCTTGAGGAAAATTGTAAGTTCTTATTCTCTCAGATCTGTCTCCAGTACCTATCTTACTCTTTCTATCTTTCGATCTTTTTGCCTCTTGTTTGTATCTCTCAAGTTCATAGATTCGCGATCTTAAAATTTTCATACCTTTTTCCTTATTTCTAATTTGAGACTTTTCATCTTGTTGACTTACTACTAATCCTGAGGGGATATGTGTAATTCTTACAGCTGAGTCTGTAGTATTTACACTTTGACCACCAGGTCCACTACTTCTAAAAACATCAATTCTTAAATCTTTTTCCTCTATCTTAACATCCACTTCTTCAGCTTCTGGTAGAACGGCTACTGTAGCGGCTGAAGTATGAACCCTGCCTTGTGTCTCTGTATCTGGCACTCTTTGAACTCTATGCACACCACTCTCATATTTAAGTGTTGAGTAAATATTTTTTCCCTTAATAGATGCAATCACTTCTTTAAGACCTCCTGCATCAGATTTTGAAATACTGATAACTTCTAAAGACCATTTTTTTTTATTACTTACTTTTTCATACATTTTAAATAGGTCTGATGCAAAAAGACTTGCCTCTAAGCCCCCAGTTCCTGCACGAATTTCAATGATTGCATTTTTTTTATCGGCATCATCTTTTGGAAGTAAAAAAAGTTTAATTTTTCGTTCATTTTCATAGTGACTATTATTTAGTTCATTCAATTCATTCATAGCCATATCCTTAAAATCTTGATCTGAACTTGAATCGTTAATAATTTTTTCTAAATCACGTTTATCATTTTCAAACTTTTGGTACTTTCTTGCTTCAACTATAATTTCATTTAGGTCAGAATATTCTTTTGATTTTTCTGCAAATTTTTTTTTATCTATTTCACCAGAAGAGAGCTCTTTTTCTAATAAAGAATGCCTCTCAATTAACTCATCAATTTTATTTTTAGGTAACATTAACTGGAGGTTTCAATTTCACGTGCTTTTTTTTCCACCTGATGAACAATTTCTGACAGAATATCCTCATTCGTTACTATTTTAGATTGTAAACCAGATAGATAAAGCATATTATTTCCTTTTCCCCCGCCAGTCAGGCCAATATCTGTCATGGCAGCTTCTCCTGGGCCATTTACTACACAGCCAATTATAGATAAAGTGATCGGAGTTTTAATATGCGCTAGTCTTTCTTCTAATTTCTTAACAGTATCAATAACTTGAAATCCTTGTCGAGCACATGAAGGACATGAAATAATTTTAACTCCTCTATTTCTTAAGCCTAAAGATTTTAATATTTCATTACCAATTTTTATCTCTTTAATAGGGTCATCTGACAATGAGATTCTAATTGTATCTCCAATTCCATTTAGTAATAAATTTCCAATACCAATAGACGATTTAATACTCCCTGGAATATAACTGCCTGCCTCAGTTATTCCAAGATGCAAGGGATAATCTGTGACTTTTGACAATTGTTTGTATGCTTCTATTGATAAAAAAACATCTGACGACTTAACACTTATTTTAAAATTAAAAAAATCTTGATCCTCTAAAATCTTTATATTTCTTAAAGCACTTTCAACTAATGCCTCTGGGCAAGGTTCCTTATATTTTTCCAAGATATCTTTTTCCAAAGACCCGGCATTCACACCAATTCGAATAGAACATTCATTATCTTTTGCTGCCTCTAAAACCTCTTTGATCTTATTTTTGTTACCGATATTTCCTGGGTTAATTCTTAAGCAATGTGCTCCATTTTTTGCTGCCTCAATAGCTCTTTTATAATGAAAATGTATATCAGCAACTATTGGAACTTGTACATTTTTGATAATATCCTTAAGAGCTTTTGTTGAGTCTTCATCCGGGCATGAAACTCTTACTATATCAGCTCCCTCATTATGGATTAATTTAATTTGCTTAATAGTTGCTTCCACATTAGTAGTCAGCGTATTTGTCATTGATTGGACAGATATAGGATTCTGACCACCTACTTTTACATGTCCAACATTAATCACTTTGGTTTTTTTTCTTTTAATATCTCTAAAGGGTCTCAAGCTCATCTTATTTATCTAAGTTAAATTCTTTATGTAATGTCGCGATTGCTTTTTTAATGTTTTTTTTATTAATTAAAACAGATATTTTAATTTCTGAGGTAGAAATTACCAAAATATTTATTTTTTTTCTAGCTAATGCTTGGAACATTCTATATGTCACCCCTGGTGTTGTGATCATCCCAACACCAACTATTGAAACTTTAGACACATTTCTGTCAAATATCAAATTCCTATATTTAATATTTAAATTACTTTTAATTAATTTTTCAGTTTTTAAAAAATCCTCAGATTTAATGGTAAATGTTAAATCTGTTTCTTTTTTGTTTGATGAAATATTTTGAACAACCATGTCAACATTAACAGAATTATTTGATAAAGGTTTAAAAATAGAGGCAGCTACTCCTGGCTTATCCCTAACCCCAACAAGGGTAATTTTTGCATCATTTTTAGTGAAAGTAATCCCTTTAATAATTTTGTTAGATTTATCATTTTTTCTTTTAGTTATTAAAGTACCACTACTATTAACAAATGAGGATTTAACATTAATATTTACTCTATTTAGTCTTGCATCTTGAATTGATATTGGTTGCATTACTTTTGCACCAAGTGAAGCCATTTCCAACATTTCTTCATAAGAAATAATTTTAATTTTTTTAGCATTTTTATAAATATTTGGATCCGTTGAATAAACTCCTTCCACGTCAGTAAATATTATACATTTTTTAGCTTTAAAAAATTTTGCTATCATTATAGCGCTAGCATCTGAACCTCCTCTGCCAAGTGTGGTGATTCTATTATCAGCATTAATGCCTTGAAAACCTGCAACAATTGGAATACCACCACGTTTTAAAAAACTTTGAATCTTATTTTTTTTTAAATTAACAATTCTCGAAGAACTATGATTTCCCTCTGTTAAAATTGGGATTTGCCAGCCCATTATTGATTTAGAATTGTATCCTAGGTGATTCAATCTTCCTGCTATTAATGAACAAGACATTTGTTCGCCTGAGGAGACTAATACGTCGTATTCTGATTTGTCAAAATAATTACTAATTAATTTAGATTTTTTAATTAAATCGTTAGTAATTCCACTCATAGCTGAGGAAACTACTATTACTTTATATCTTTTTTTTATAAAACTAGTGATAATTTTACAAACTTTTTTAATTCTTTCTATGGAACCTACTGATGTTCCACCAAATTTTAATACTACAATTTTCATTGATTAATATTTATATTATCTTTAATTTCAATTTGATAAAATAATTTTAAATTTTTAGTATAATTAACATAATTATGAGCACAATAAATAAAAAAGAAATAGATAAATTCTCCAAAATAGCAAATGAATGGTGGAATCCTGAAGGAAAATTTAAACCTTTACATAAATTTAACCCTATAAGGATTAATTATTTGAAAAATAACATTATTAAACATTTTAATATTAAAATAAAAAAAAAATATAAACCATTAGAAGGTGTTAGAATTTTAGATATTGGCTGTGGTGGTGGTCTATTATCAGAGCCAATGTCTAGATTAGGGGCGAAAGTTACAGGTATTGATGCTTCCTTTAATAATATTAAAGTAGCAAAGTTTCATTCAAAGAAACAAAATCTAAAAATTAATTATTTATGTTCCTCTCCAGACAATTTAAATAGTAAAAAAAAATTTGACGTTATTTTAAATATGGAAATAGTTGAACATGTAGATAATTTAGATTTATTCATTAAAAAAAGTTCAAATCTTCTAAAAAAAAATGGAATTATGTTTGTTGCAACTCTTAATAAAACTTTAAAATCCTATGTATTTGCAATAATAGGTGCTGAATATGTATTACAATGGCTTCCGATTGGAACTCATGAATGGGATAAATTTGTTACCCCAGAAAATTTAATTAATTTATCAAAAAAGAATAAGCTTAAAGAAAAAAAAATAGATGGTCTTAAATTTGACATGTTAAATAATCAGTGGAAAATTTCAAAAGATTTATCTGTCAATTATATCTCCATTTTTGAAAAAAATTAATTCTCTTTATCTGAAAACCATGGAATAACGTCTGTATTTATTCCTTCATCTTGTAAATCTAATATATCTTTCTTGGATGCTTTGCCATAAATTCCTTTTTGATTTTTCACTTTTTTATAATGTAATGATCTGGCTTTATAAGAAAAATTATCGCCTACATATTCAAAATTTTCTTTTATAAACTTTTGATAAGCTTTAATTTTCTTTTTAATATTTATAATTTTTTTATTATCTATTATAAAATCCTCTTTGTTCTTAAAACTTTTTATACTTGGGGACATAATAGATTTTTCAACTCTAATAGAATTACAATAAAGGCAATTCAAGTGTTTATATTTTTTTAGTTTTTCGTATTCTTTTGAAGAAGAGAACCAACTATCAAATTTTTTATTACAACTTTTACATATAATATTGTATTTTATCATATAAATATATTTTATATTTTTATAATTTGATTAAACCACTAAGTTCTGTAATCAGCATTAATTTCAATATACTTTTTAGTTAAATCCACTGTATAAGTCGTAAAATTTTTATTGCCTGTATTAATCTCAACAACAATATTTATATCTTTATTCCTCATATAATCTTTTGTCATTTCCTCATTATAATTTTTTGCAACCACTCCTTTTTCTACTACTTTTAATTTTCCAAATTTGATAACTAACTTGTTAATATCTAGATTTACATAAGATTTTCCTATTGCCATAACGATTCTTCCCCAATTAGGATCCTCACCAGCTATAGCTGTTTTAACAAGTGGAGAATTTGCAATAGATAAAGCAATTTTTTTTGCATCTTGTTCATTTTTGGTATTTACAACATCAATTTTTATAAATTTAGATGCACCTTCTCCATCAAATGCAACTTTTTTTGCCAAATCTAACAATACAGAATTAAGTGATTTGTCAAAACTAATTAAGTTTTTGTCATTAATATTTTTTACCTTAATATGATTTGCTTTTTTTGTGGCAAATATTGAAACCATATCATTTGTGCTTGTGTCAGAATCAACACTAATTGCGTTAAAAGTTGTTTGAATATTTTTTTTTAATAATTTTTTTAATATTAAAGATGAGATATTTGCGTCAGTAAAAATATATCCAAGTGTAGTAGCCATATTTGGAAAAATCATACCAGACCCTTTGGCTATACCATAAATTTTAATTACTTTTCCTCCAATTTTACACTCTTGCATTGATACTTTTGGAACAGTGTCAGTTGTCATTATTCCTAACGCAGCTTTCATCCATAAATATTTGTTCTGTGTATATTTGATTTTACTTAATAAACTCGGAATAGAGTCTCTAATTTTTTTAAGTGGATACTTTTCTCCTATCGTTCCTGTACAACCAAAAAGAATCTCTTTTACATCAACTTTGCCAGGCTTTTCATCATCAATAATCATTTTAGAAGTTAATTTTTCAGATAAATCTTTTGCTATTATTGCTAGAGCATCAAAACCTTCTTTACCCAAAAATGCACACGCATTTCTGGTATTAACAAATAAAACTTTTATAGAATTTCCTTTTATCTTTAAATTCCACTTAATATTTTCAGAAAAAATTTTTGACTGGGTATAAACAGAGGCAAAATTTGCACCATCTCTAAAATAAAAAATTACCACATCGTCTCTCTCATATTTATATAATTTTGCAGAAACAGCTGATATTGCCAGACCATCAATATGGTCTAAATCTTGAAAATCTCTAATTTTTGAGTTTTTAGAATGAGAAACAAGGAAATTTTTTATGTTTATTGCCATATTGTTTAAAAAAAAAAAAATATACTTATATGTATCTAATATTTTAATATTATAAAAGAAATATATAAATGTTGAACCCCTTAAATCTAATATCTAGAATTATTAAATCTCCTAACCAAAGGGAAATTGATCGTTTAAAAAAAACAGTCCAAAAAATAAATAATTTAGAGCAAGGTTTAAAAAATACAAAAGATGAAGAATTTTCTCAAAAAACGATCGAATTAAAAGAAAGTCTAAACAAAAGTAAGAGAATTGATCTTATTCTTCCTGAGGCCTTTGCTTTAGCGAGAGAAGCTTCAAGAAGAGTTTTGGGAGAAAGACCTTTTGATGTTCAATTAATGGGGGGAATTGTGCTACACGAAGGCAAAATTGCAGAGATGAAAACAGGAGAAGGAAAGACCCTTACTATCACATTGGCTGCATATTTAAATGCACTAAGAAATAAAGGTGTGCACGTAGTAACAGTCAATGATTACCTTGCTAAAAGAGACTGCTTTAATATGAGTAAAGTTTATAATTTTTTAGGTTTAAGTGCTGGCTTTATAAATAACGATCAGAGTGATGCTGAAAGGAAAATTAATTATAATTGCGATATAACATACGCTACCAATAGTGAATTGGGTTTTGATTATTTAAGAGATAATATGAAATACGCAACATCTGAAATGGTGCAAAGAGGTCATGAATTCGCAATTGTAGACGAAATAGACTCCTGTTTAATTGACGAAGCCAGAACACCACTAATAATCTCAGGAGCTGCTGAAAATAGATCAGACCAATATAGAGCTATAGATAAAGTTGTAAAAAGTCTCAGTGTGGAAGACTACGAAGTTGATGAAAAAGAAAAAAATACGCTTTTGACAAACAGAGGTATTGATAAAATTGAAAATTTACTTTCGATGAGTGGGGCTCTTAAAAATAATAACTTTTATGATCCTGAAAACCTGAGTTTGGTTCATTTAGTAAACCAATCTTTAAGAGCTATCCATTTATTTAAGAAGGGTAAAGATTATATAATTCAGGACGATAATCTTAAAATAATAGATGAACTTACTGGGAGAATTTTAGAAGGCAGACGATATGGCGATGGATTGCACCAAGCACTTGAAGCAAAAGAAAATATTGCTATACAAATTGAAAACCAAACACTTGCATCAACAACTTACCAAAACTATTTTAAGATGTATAAAAAATTAACTGGATGTACTGGAACTGCGTTAACAGAGTCTGAGGAATTTTTTGAAATTTATAATTTAAATGTTGTAAGCATTCCAACAAACAAAAAAATGATTAGAGAAGATTTTAATGATCAAATTTTTAGAACAGAAAAAGAAAAAAATTATGCGATTATTGAAAAAGTTAAAAATATTAATGAGAAAGGCCAACCAATATTAATTTTTACATCAAGTATAAATAAATCAGAAATTTACTCTAAACTTTTAAATGATAAAAAGGTTAATCACATAGTTTTAAATGCAAAGAACCATGAAAAGGAAGCTGAGATTATAGCAAATGCTGGTAAAGAGCATTCAGTTATAATTACTACTAGTATATCTGGTAGAGGGGTAGATATTCAGCTTGGAGGCAAAAAAAATGATTCAGAAAATATGAACATAATACAGGACAAAAACAAAATAAAATCACTTGGTGGTTTATTTGTTTTGGGCACAGAAAGAATGGAGTCTAGGAGAGTTGACAATCAGGCTAGAGGTAGATCAGGAAGACAGGGTGATGAAGGAAGTTCCATTTTTTATGTAAGTCTGGAAGATGATTTAATGAGAATTTTTGGCTCGGATTCTATGAATAAAATGTTAGAGAAGTTGGGACTAAAAGATGGGGAAAGTATAGATCATCCATGGATAAACAAGGCTCTGGAAAGAGCACAACAAAAAGTTGAGTCTAGAAATTTTGATATTAGAAAATCACTTCTTAAATTTGATAATGTTTTAAATGATCAGCGACAAGTAATTTTTGGACAAAGATCAGAAATTATTACTAATAGAAGTATATTTGATTATTCTAATAAATTTTTAAATGAAATTAATAAAGACCTACTAATTACTAAACAAAATCAATTATCTAAAATTAAAGAAAATAATTTTGAAAATAGTATTAAAACTATTTTTGGTAAAAGTTTCAGTGAAGAAGAACAAAAAGAATTAATGAGGAGTAGCGATAATGATTTTGAAAATCTAGTCTTAAAAAAATTCAACAAAAAAAGAGATGAAAGAATAGAATTTTTAGGCAAAAATAGCGCTGAAGAAATTGAAAAAAGAATTTTTTTACAAGTTATTGATAGTAATTGGAAGTCACATATTCAATACTTAGAACAGCTAAGACAGGTAATTGGTCTAAGATCCTATGGTCAGCGTGATCCTCTTGTGGAATACAAGAAAGAGGCTTTTAGTTTATTTACAAATCTTTTAGAGAAAATCAAAACAGATTTAGTAAAATTACTAATTAATTTAACCTTAATCGAAAAAAGCGTAGAAGAAAATAAATCAAAAATAGAAAGTAATAGTTCAGTTAAAAAGTTGGGAAGAAATGAAAAATGTTATTGTGGGTCAGGAAAAAAATTTAAATTTTGTCATGGAGCATTATAAGAGTGATACTATCAAAAAACATAAAAGAAACAAAATTATGTAATATTTATATTTTTTTAATATAATAAAATAATTATCATAAAATTTTTGTTTAATTATTAAAGTATTGTCCTGTAATTTTCCTTGAAAACCCTTTTGTCTACCAATTGACAAAAATTTATTTTTTCTATGCAGAAAATTTTCTTCCCTAGTTTTTTGTAACATTTCAAGCAGATTTTTTTCTAGTGATATTTTAATATTTTTACATATTTCATATTTATTTCTATGGGCTCCGCCAGAAGGCTCTAATATTATTTCATCAATAATACCTAATTTTAACAAATCATTTGCCGATAACTTCATTGCAGTGGCAGCTTGTAATGTTTTACTCGGATCTCTCCATAAAATTGTTGCACATCCTTCTGGAGATATCACAGAATATATTGCATTCTCAAGCATCAAAACTTTATTTGAAGATGCTAAAGCGATTGCTCCTCCTGAACCTCCTTCACCAATAATAACTGAAATTGTTGGAACTTTAATTTCCATACTACACTGTATAGATTTTGCAATTGCCTCTGCTTGGCCTCTTTCCTCCGCTCCTGCACCAGGGTAAGCTCCAGGTGTGTCGATAAAAATTATAATTGGAATATTAAATTTATCAGCTAATTTCATTAATCTTACAGATTTTCTATAACCTTCTGGCCTCATCATTCCAAAATTTTTCTCAATTCTAGTATTTAGATCCTCACCTTTTTCCTGACCAAGAACTAGGACTGAGATATTATTAAACTTTGCGAAACCAGTGGTTATTGATTTATCCTCTGAATAAAATCTATCTCCCTCCAAGGGAACAAAGTCCTCAAACAATTGATTTATAAAAAAATTAGCCTTTGGTCTATCTTCGTGTCTTGCTACTTGTGTTTTCTCCCATGGATTTAAATTTTGATAAATTTTTTTAAGTTTTTCATCAATTTCATTTTCTAGAATTGTAATTTTTTCAGTCTCAACTTTAGTCAAACCCTCATTATTAAATGGATCCTTAAGGTTTTTTAACTCATCTTCAAGTTTTTCGATATTTTTTTCAAATTCTAAATATTTATTCATAATAATTTATTGTAATATTTTAAAATAAAGGCAATAAAATGTTATAATAATTTCAATTATGAGAGAAGAATACGTAAAAATCAAAAATTTAACAATATCAGAAAAGCTATTTGATTTTATTAATACAGAAGTTTTACCAGCTACAGATATAGGAATAAACGAATTTTGGGATGGTTTTAATGATTCAGTTCATTTTTTAGCGCCTAAAAATAAAATCTTAATAGAAAAAAGAGAAAAATTACAACAGCAAATAGATGACTGGCATAAGAGCAGACAGAAGGAAAAGTTTGTTCCCTCGGAATATGAAAAATTTCTCTACAAGATTGATTACTTAAAAAAAGAGGGAAAAGATTTTAAAATTAATACAAAAAATGTCGATTATGAAATTTCTAAAATATGTGCTCCTCAGCTTGTTTGTCCTGTTTCGAATGCAAGATTTATTTTGAATGCTGCAAATGCAAGATGGGTAAGTTTGTATGACAGTTTATATGGAAGTAATATCATTGAGTCTGAAGAGTATGGAAGTGAAAGATATGATCCAGAGAGAGGATTAGAGGTAATAAAATATACTAAAAAATTCTTAGATAATTATTTTTCAATAGAGCCAGAATCATGGAAGAATGTCAATAAAATTACTATAACTGAAAAGAAACTGATCCTACACACTTATAATAAGAAAATCGAATTAAAAGAAAAAGAAAAATTTGTTGGATATAGAGGCAATCCAGAACAGCCTGAAGCAGTAATATTAAAAAATAATAATCTTCATATTGAAATAATAATTAACCCAAATGCATTCAGTGCTAAAAGTGATCCCGCTGGTATTAGTGATATTATAGTTGAGTCTGCAGTTACTACAATCTGCGATCATGAGGACTCGGTAGCAGCGGTAGATGCCGAAGACAAAGTTTTAGGCTATAGAAATTGGCTTGGATTAATGAAAGGTAACTTGCAAACTAGCTTTGTTAAATCTGGTAAAATTTATATAAGAAAATTAAATCCCGATAGAAAATATAATTCTCCTGATGGTAAAGAATTTAGACTAAAAGGTAGATCATTATTATTATGTAGAAATGTTGGTCATCTGATGACAAATTCCGCAATTCTTTTAAAAGATGGTTCTGAAATTCCAGAAGGTATAATGGACTCATTTATAACTGTTGCTTGCGCATTGCATGATTTAAAGAAAAGCAAAAACTCAAAGAATGGTTCGATTTATATTGTAAAACCTAAGATGCATGGTCCAGATGAATGTCAATTTACAAACGAGATTTTTGAGCATGTAGAAAAATTATTAAAGCTTGAAAAAAATACTGTAAAAATTGGACTCATGGACGAGGAAAGGCGTACATCTGTGAACCTTAAAGAATGTGTGAGAATTCTAAAAGATAGGATAGCTTTTCAAAATACAGGTTTTCTTGACAGGACTGGAGATGAAATACACACAAGTAATAATGCTGGACCTATGATTAAAAAAGGAGAAATGAAAGAGACTAAATGGATAAAAGCTTATGAAAATAATAATGTGGAAGTGGGATTAAAATGTGGTTTTTCAGGTATTGCTCAAATAGGAAAAGGTATGTTTGCTATGCCTGATTTAATGGCTGAAATGATGGAACAAAAAATTTCGCATCCGTTAGCTGGTGCAAACTGTGCATGGGTTCCAAGTCCTACAGCTGCTGCGCTTCATTCCTTACATTATCATGAAGTTGATGTTTTTAAAGTTCATAAAAAAATCCTTGAAAAAAATAGTAAATCAAATTTAAAAGACTTACTTACAATACCAACTGCTAAAAAACCTGATTGGTCTATAGAAGAAATTAATACTGAGATTTCTAACTCTGCACAAAGTATTTTAGGTTACGTTGTTCGATGGATAGATCAGTCTGTTGGTTGTTCAAAAGTTCCAGATATTAATGATATTGAGTTAATGGAAGATAGAGCAACTCTTAGAATTTCTTCACAACATATTGGTAATTGGATTAAGCATGGGATTTGCAGTAAAAAAAGAGTTTTAGAAATTTTAAAAAAAATGGCTAAAATAGTTGATAGACAAAATAAAAATGATCCTAAATATATAAATATGTCACCAGATTATGAAAAATCAATTGCTTTTAAAGCAGCTTGTGATTTAATTTTTCATGCTGAGATAAGTCCAAATGGTTATACAGAGCCAATACTACACTTAAATAGGTTGATTAAAAAAGCTTAAAAAATTTAATTATTGATTTCTTTTCTATTTTTAAAAGCTGAAAATAAAGTTCCGTCATCTAAGTTTTCTATTTCACCACCAACAGGCAGTCCTTGTGCTAATTTTGATATTTTAACTTTAGTATTTTTTAAACTATCTTTAATATAATAGGCAGTTGTTTGACCCTCAATAGTAGCACTAGTTGCAATAATTACTTCTTCAATTGAATCTTTTTTTACCCTATCAACTAATGATGGTATCAGCAAATCTTCGTTCCTTTGATTTGTAGAAGAAGAAATCGTACCACCTAAAATATGAAAATAGCCTTTAAAAATGCTTGAGTTTTCTATACTCCATTGATCTGATATATTTTCTACAACGCAAATCTTATTGAAAGAATTATTTGGATTTTCACAATTCTGGCAACCTTCTAAGTTTGATTTAAGTGTTCCACAATTCTTACATCTAGAAACATTTTTATAAATTTTTGATAATGTTTCGCTCATTGGCAACATTATCTCTTCCCTGTTATTTATTAATTTAAGTATTATTCTTTTTGCTGATTTTGGACCCAAACCTGGTAATTTAGATATCAATTTTATTAAACTATCTAATTCGTTAATGTTATCCATATTTTATAATGGCCATTTAATATTAGATAAATCAAATCCACCAGTGGCTTTTGAAATTTCTTCTTTAGTCTTTGACTTTAATTCTATTCTTGCATTATTGTAAGCCGCAACAATTAAATCTTCTATAATCATCTTATCCTCTTTAAGCGTCTCATCAGTGACTTCTAATTTTATCATTTCCCAATCACCATTTATTGTAACTTTAACAGAACTAGATCCTGATACTCCTGTAGCTGTAATATTTTTAATTTTTTCCTGACTTTCTCTCATTTGACTCTCCATCTCTTTGGCTTTACTAATTATTTTTGAAAAATCAGTCATTTTTATCTTTTTTGCTTGTAGATATTAAATCGGCGTCTGGAAAGCTTTTTAAAAACCCTTTATAAAATTTGGTAGTTTTTGCTTCTTTTAAAGCTTTATCTTTCTCATAAAACTTTTTTTCTTTAATAGGAATTTCACCTTTTAGTTTAGAAAATGATATAATCCATCTTTGTTTAGTCCAATCATAAAGTTTTAATGATAAATCTTTAACAAAGCTCTTATCAAGGCTTTCATTAAATGAAATTTCAATTCTTAGATTTTCAAAATTTACAAGATTTACGTTATTTTCTAATTCATATTTTAGTTTTAACTCTTTTTTAATGGTGCATATTTGCAACAAATCGTTGAATGTTTCAATTTTGAAAAAATCTTCATTAATTTTTTTTTCTTGAGTTATATTTTTTATTTGCCCAATTGTTACATTTTTTGTTTCATCTGCTTCTCTCTCTTTAAATTTATTTTTAGTAATATTAACTTTTTTTTCAACATTGTTTTGAGCAATGGTATTAATTTCTGAAGATATCTTGTCAGATGAGCCTTTGTTATCCATCAAATAAAGAAGTCTTATTAAAAACATTTCAACTGCAATATTTGGATCTGATACAATATCAACTTCATTTAATGTCTTAATTGTAAATTGCCAGAATAGCAACAATGTAGAGTTGTCTAGGGAGTTAGAAATATTTTCAATTTTTTTATAATCATCATCATTTAAATTAAAATTATTTCCATCAATCTTAATATAAGATATGTTTTTTAGATAATAAAGAATTTCTAAAAAGTCATTTAGAAAAATTTTTGGCTCTATGCCCTGATTGTAAATATGTTTGTACATTTCAATCACCTTATTCTCATTTCCTGAAAATAAATGTTCAAATAATATTATTAAATTAGATTTATCAAAGTAGCCAAATATTTTTTGAGCTTCAGAAATTTCTAACTTATTTTTTTCATCTGACGAAATTAGAGCCCTATCAAGTAATGACAGTGCATCTCTGACAGATCCTTCAGATATTTTAGTTATAAGCTTAATAACATCGTCGGATATATTGCCTTTTTCCTTGATAGATATATTTTTAATGAATTTAAATAAATCAAGTGTGCTTACTCTAGAAAGATCAAATCTTGTACATCTAGATAAGACTGTAATAGGTATTTTTTTTACCTCTGTAGTTGCAAAAATAAACTTAAGATATTGTGGAGGCTCCTCTAAAGTTTTAAGTAGAGCATTAAATGCTTGTTTGCTTAGCATATGTACCTCATCTATAATAAAAATTTTATAATTAGAAGAAGTTGGTCCATATCGTGAAAATTCAATTAATTCTCTCACATCATCAACTCCAGTTTTGCTTGCTGCATCTATTTCTAAGACATCTATATGATTTGAACTAGTAATTGCCTCACAATTTTTACACATTTCATCTTTACATAAATTTTCAATTCCTTTTAAACAATTTAGTGATTTTGCAACAATACGTGCAGTTGTAGTTTTGCCAATTCCTCTAATACCTGTAAACAGATATGCATTAGAAATTTTATTCTGTTTAATTGCCTTTGTTATAGTTTCCGATACTATATCTTGACCAATGAGATCCTCAAAAACCTGAGGTCTATATTTAAGTGCTAAAACTTTTGTTTTTTTGTTCATCATTTAATTAAGGAGACCAACCAACCTGAAAAATAATCATTACCCTTGCTATCTTTCGATTCTAGGGGAGTTCATGTTACCTCCACCTGACTGGCCTCCATATATA
>MDTB01064375.1_pt1 | contig 17333 bp, 15 predicted proteins | sample 811161 | NCBI WGS metagenome assembly MDTB01 (sample SAMN05326650, study PRJNA326480) | marine metagenome | isolation source: seawater | place: Mediterranean Sea | collected 2009
AACATGAACTCCCCTAGAATCGAAAGATAGCAAGGGTAATGATTATTTTTCAGGTTGGTTGGTCTCCTTAAAAAAAATGAATAAAGAAAAAAAAGTTTTAGCTCTTAAATATAGACCTCAAAATTTTGAGGATCTGATTGGTCAAGATGTTATTGCCGAGACTATATCAAAAGCAATTGAGCAAAATAAAGTTTCGAATGCATATTTATTTACTGGAATTAGAGGAGTAGGCAAAACAACAATAGCTAGAATATTAGCCAAGAGTCTTAATTGCACAGCAGGATATAAAAATCAATGTAAAGTGAAATGTGAAAATTGTGATGCTATAACTAATTCAAATCACATTGATGTTTTAGAAATAGATGCAGCAAGCAAGACTGGAATTGATGATGTAAGAGAACTAATCGAATTTTCAAGATATGGTCCAACTTCATGTAAATATAAGATATTTATTATTGATGAGGTTCATATGTTGAGCAAGCAGGCTTTCAATGCGTTGTTAAAAACTTTAGAGGAGCCACCTGAATATCTAAAATTTATTTTTGCAACTACAGAGGTAAAAAAAATTCCTATTACAGTACTTTCTAGATGTACAAGATTTGATCTTTCACGAGTAAAATCAGTTGATTTATTTAATTTTATAAAAATTATCTCTAAAAAAGAAAATGGAAACATCTCTGATGAAGTTATTAAGCTTATAACAAAAATTTCAGAAGGATCAGTTAGAGACGCCCTATCTTTGCTTGATAGAGCATTAATATCTTCAGATGAAAATAATAATTTGAGTATTGATGAGGCTCAAAAAATATTTGGTTACTTTGATAAATCTAACTTGATAACATTATTTGAATATTTATTCGAAGGAAATGAAGATAAAGTAATTGAAATTTATAAATTAATTTATGATCAAGGTGTGGAACCTAAAATTTTTCTAAATGATTTTTTGGAAGTGCTTTATTATTTAAAAAATATTTCGACTATAAAAATTAATGGTAACGATTTTAACTTAAATGATGAAGAATATGAGAAAATAAAGAGGATTTCTAATAGCTTAGATGCTTCTACTTTGCTTCTTTACTGGCAATTTACAATTAAGACTTTAAATGAAATTGAGATTGTTTCAGACCCAAATATATCAATAGAAATGTTTTTGATAAGGCTCTTATATGTAAGAAAAAAAAAAGAGTCCTCTAATTTTTTTTTAAAAAAAGAAAGTAACGAAACATTACAAAAGAAAAATGACAAAATTAATACAAATTTAGAAAACAAAATAAATATTGTTGAAGATAAATCTATTAATAACATAATAGATGAAGTAAAAAATCCAACAATCGGGCAAATAAAAAATATATTTCAAGAAAAAAAATTAAACGAAAATTTTTTTAAAATAACGACTTTTGAGGACTTGTTAAGTACATGCATTATAAAGAAAGAGCTAAAATTAAAATATGAATTAGAGAACAATGTAAAATTGGTCAATTTTGAAAATCTAAGAATAGAAATTTCATTTAACGAAAGTTTAGATAAAAATTTTGTAAAAGACTTGTCTTCAAAACTTTATGAATGGACAAAAGAAAGATGGATAATATCGTTTTCTAAAAAGATAGGTAGCTTGCCAATTAAAGAAAAAAAACTTATTCAGAAAGGTCAAGCTTTGAAAAGTGCTGAGTCGTCACCACTATATGAGAGAGTTTTAAAAAGTTTTACAGATGCTGAGTTAATATCAGTATCAAATATAGAAAAACAAAAAGAAAATGACTGATTTCACAAAAATACTTAGTAAAGCCAAAGAAATGGAAAGTAAAATGAGAGAAAGTCAGGAAAAGATAAAAAATATAAAAGCTACTGGAGTATCAGGTGCCAACTCAGTTAAAGTAACAATAAATGGTGAGTGGGAAATGTTAAAAATTGAAATATCTGATGAAACGTTCAAAGAAGACAAAACTATAATGGAAGATTTAATTGTCGCCGCTTATAACAATGCCAAAGCTGAGCTAAAATTAAAGACAAAAGATGAAATATCAAAAGTAGCAGGTGGATTTGATTTATCAAGCATGAAGTGGCCTCTATAAAATATGGATAATATAAATGAATTGGATAATTTAATTAAGTTAATATCTAAATTACCAGGCTTAGGTCCTAAATCTGCAAAAAGAATAATTCTAAAACTAATAAATAATAGAGAAGAAATTATGTTACCTATGAGTGAAACTTTATCCAAAATCTATAAAAATGTTTCTAGGTGTAATAATTGTGGAATGTTAAAATCAAATTTAGATGGTTGTAATAATTGCGAAAACATTAAGAATTCATATAACAAAATTTGCGTTGTTGAAAATATTTCAGACCAATGGAGTATAGAAAATTCCAGTATTTATAAAGGTTATTTTCATATTTTGGGCGGTACTCTTTCTTCATCAGGCGACGATAGAATTGAAAATTTGTTAATACCTTCTTTGGTGGAAAGGGTGAGGAGAGAATCAATAGAAGAAGTAATTATTGCAACTAGCGCAACAATTGAAGGACAAACAACTGCATTTTACATTAAAGATAGTTTAAAGAACGAAAATGTAAAAATCTCAAAGTTAGCACAAGGTTTGCCAGTTGGAGGAGAAATTGAAAATCTTGACGATGGAACTTTATTTTCTGCATTCAAAAATAGAAAAGAAATAGATAATTAATCTTTAAGATTTTTTAATTAGTCTATTAAGATGTAATATAGGCTCAGTGTATCCATTAGGGCTGTTTTCAGCATGAAAAATTAAATCACAAGCTGCTTTAAATGCAATAGATTTATCGAAATCAGGTGACATATTAGTATAGTTTGGATCATTTTTATTCTGCCTATCAACAACCTTCGCCATTTTTTTTAAAATTTCTAGAACTCTTTTTTTGCTACAAATTCCATGTTTTATCCAATTTCCAATATGCTGTGAGGATATTCTTAGTGTAGCTCTATCCTCCATTAGCTCAATATCATTTATATCTGGCACTTTTGAGCAACCAACTGATTGGTCAATCCATCTAACTACATAACCCAAAATACTTTGAGCAGAGTTAGAAATTTCAATATTAATTTCATCAATTGACCAATCCGGACGGTCTGCAATTGGTATTGTTAATAAATCTTTTTTATTTGAAAGATTATTTTTTTCAATTATTTTTTTATGAACTTTAAAAACATCAACTTCGTGATAGTGTAATGAATGAAGCGCTGCAGCTGTTGGACTTGGAACCCATGCGCAGTTAGCTCCTGACAAAGGGTGGGAAATCTTCTCTTTCATCATTTCTGCCATTAAATCAGGCATTGCAAACATGCCTTTTCCTATTTGAGCAACCCCTGAAAAACCACATTTTAATCCAACTTCTACATTATTGTTTTCATATGCTTGAATCCATTTTGTTTTTTTCATTTCTCCTTTTTTAATCATTGGACCAGCATTATTACTTGTGTGGATTTCGTCACCGGTTCTGTCAAGAAAACCTGTATTCTGGAATACTATTCTTTCTTTCAAAACTCTTACACATTCTTTTAAATTTACTGATGTTCGTCTTTCTTCATCCATTAATCCAATTTTAATTGTATTTTTTTTTAATTTAAGCAATTTTTCAACATGATCAAAAATTTCATTTGTGAAATTACATTCATCTGGACCATGCATTTTAGGTTTAACAATATAAACAGACCCATTGTTAGAATTTCTTGCCCTTTTTAAATCATGTAGTGCGCACGCAACTGTGATAAATGAGTCCATTATTCCTTCAGGGATTTCAGAACCATCTTTTAAAAGTATCGCAGGATTTGTCATCAAATGACCAACATTTCTACATAACAACAACGATCTACCTTTAAGCTTAAATTCTTTTCCATCAGGAGAAGTATATTTTCTATCTGGGTTTAATTTTCTAATATATATTTTACCTGATTTAACAAAACTAGTTTGTAAATTACCTTTCATTAATCCTAACCAATTTCTATAACCTAATACTTTATCTTCAGCATCAACCGCAGCAACAGAGTCTTCATGATCGCAAATTGTTGTGACAGCAGATTCAACAATGATATCACTTATTCCTGCTGAGTCGCTTTTAGCACTAAATGCATTAGGATTTATTATTATTTCAATATGCAAATTATTATTTTTTAAAATTATAGCTTCAGGTTTTTTAATATCACCTCTATAGCCAACGAATTTTTCTTTATTTTTAAGTTTAATTTTATTTTTATAAGTAATTAAAATTAAATTATTTTCTTCTATTTCTATTTTATTAACATTTTTCCAGCTCTCTGATTCAATAGAAAAGTGTTTATCTAAAAAATTTTTGGTATATTTGATTACCTCTAAACCTCTCTCAGGATCATATCTTTCACTACCCGATTCTTCTGACTCAATTATATTACTTCCGTATAAACTATCATATAAACTTACCCATCTAGCATTTGCTGCATTAAGTATAAATCTAGCATTTGAAACAGGACACACCAATTGGGGAGCACATATGCTAGAAATTTCCTCATCAACATTTTTTGTAATAATTTTAAAATCCTCATTCTCATTCTTCAAATAATCTATTTCAAATAAAAACTTTTCATATTCTATTGGATTAAAGGTCTTTGATTTATTATCTTTATGCCAATCATCAATTTTTTGTTGTAATTTTTCTCTCTTTTCTAAAAGCAGTTTATTTTTTGGAGTTAAAATATGAACAGATGCATCAAAACCGTCCCAGAATTCATTTATTCCAACTTCTGTTGCTGGCAGCACCTCAGTATTCACAAAATCAAATAGTTTTTCTGATATTGTTAAATTTTTAATTTTTACGTATTCTTCTTTCATTTATTGAAAATATTATAACATTTTATTGCCTTTATTTTAAAATATTACAATAAAAAAAATATGAAAAATTATTTAGATTTTGAAAAAAATATTGAAAAGCTTGAAGATGAACTAAAAAATCTTCAGGATCCGTTCCAGAATCAAGGTTTATCAAAAATAGAGACGAAAAAAATTTCTAATATTCAAAGTGTGATTGATCAAAACTTAAAGCAGATTTATCAAAACTTAAATCCCTGGCAAAAAACTCAAGTAGCAAGACATGAAGATAGACCTAAATCAAATTTCTTTATTAACAATCTTTTTGAAGAGTTTATTCCATTGGAAGGTGATAGATTTTATTCTGAGGATAAGTCCGTCACTACAGGTTTTGCAAGGTTTAACAACAATTCAGTTTTAATTATAGGACAGGAAAAAGGGGAGGATCTGAATACAAGAATAGAGAAAAATTTTGGTATGATGAGGCCAGAAGGATATAGAAAATCAATTAGGCTTATGAAATTAGCTGACAAATTCAACATTCCAATAATTATTTTTATTGATACACCTGGTGCATATCCTGGTGCTGGAGCAGAAGAAAGAGGTCAAGCCGAAGCAATTGCTAAGTGCATACAATGTAGTATGGAAATAAAGGTTCCAACGATTTCAATTATTATTGGAGAGGGAGGTTCTGGAGGAGCAATTGCATTAGCGTCATCAAATAAAGTTTTAATGTTTGAGAATGCAATTTATTCAGTAATCTCCCCAGAAGGATGCGCGACAATACTTTGGAGAGACCCAAGTAAAACTTTGCAAGCAGCAAATGCAATGAAGCTTTCTGCTGATGATTTACTAAGTTTAGGTATTATTGATGAAGTAATAAAAGAACCTCTAGGTGGAGCTCATAGAAATAAAGATGAAATACTTAATAGCACAAAAAAAGCATTAGAAAAAAATCTTTCTAATTTATTAAAAATGAGTAGAGAGGAAATTTTTGATAGCAGAAAAAAGAAATTTCTATCTATTGGTAGGCAAAAAGGTTTTCAAGGAAAAATACAAGATTCAAAAAATTTAACAATAAGAGACAATTTTTATGAAAATTATTTAGTTTTACTTAAAAAATACAAATACTATGTTATTTTATTTTTATTATGCTTGGTAACAATTACTTTTCTATAAAGAACCGTGGCAAAATTTATATTTTTTTCCTGATCCACAATAGCACTTTTCATTTCTTTTTATTTTTTTGTTAATATTTGGAGAGCTATTTTTAAATTCATTTTCCTCACTTTTTTTTTCAACCAATGTTAAATTAATTAGTATAGTAATAAGATCAATTTTTAGTCTTTCTAAAAGATCTGTAAATAAACTAAAAGCTTCTTTTTTATACTCCACTAAAGGGTCACGCTGACCATAAGATCTTAAACCAATCACTTGTCGTAATTGTTCTAGGTATTGAATATGAGATTTCCAGTTACTATCTATTACTTGTAAAAAAATTCTTTTTTCAATCTCTTGAGCATTACCATCTCCCAAAAATTTCAATCTTTCCTCTCTTTTCTTCTTAAATTTCTCAAAAACTAAATTTGAAAAATTATTATCCGTGGAATCAATCAGTATTTTTTGCTCATTTTCGTTAAAACTTTTTCCAAAAATTGATTTAACTTTACTTTCAAAATTATTTTCTTTGATATTTGTTAGTACTTTCTTTTTTTCATTTGATAAATCTTGAATTATTTCATCCAAAAATTTGTCAGAATACTCAAATATATTGTTCACAGACATTATTTCTGATCTTTGTCCAAAAATGACTTGTCTTTGATCATTTAAAACATTGTCAAATTTTAAAAGGCTTTTTCTGATATCAAAATTTCTAGCCTCAACTTTTTGTTGAGCTCTTTCGAGAGCTTTATTTATCCAAGGGTGATCTATACTCTCACCATCTTTAAGGCCTAATTTTTCTAACATTTTATTCATAGAATCTGAGCCAAAAATTCTCATTAAATCATCTTCTAGACTCACATAAAAGATTGAACTTCCCTCATCTCCTTGTCTACCAGCTCTTCCTCTTGCTTGATTATCCACTCTACGAGACTCCATTCTTTCCGTTCCCAACACGAATAATCCACCCAAAGATTTAATCTTTTTTTTATATCCTGTTGCATCAGAATTATTAAAATCATCTTTTTTTCCTCCTAATTGAATATCGACTCCTCTACCAGAGATACTAGTTGTTATAATTACCGAGTTCTCTTTACCTGCGTTAGAAATAATTTCAGCCTCTTTTTCATGATTTTTTGCATTTAATACCGTATGTTTTATTTTTTGTTTATTTAGAAGTTGTGAATATACTTCTGACTTATTTATACTTGATGTAAAAATTAATATTGGCTGACCTTTTTTATTTAACTCTTTAACTTTTTCAATTATTGCATAATTTTTTTCATTTTCCGTTCTAAAGATTTGATCATTCCAATCATTACGTATCATTTTCTTATTTGTTGGAATACTAATTACATTTAAGTTATAAATTTCAAAAAACTCCTCAGATTCTGTTTTGGCAGTTCCAGTACAACCACTTAACTTTTTGTACATTTTAAAATAGTTTTGATAAGTAGTAGAAGCAAGTGTTTGATTTTCTATTTGAATTTGAATATTTTCTTTTGCCTCTAAAGCTTGGTGTAATCCATCACCATATCTTCGTCCCTCTAGTATTCTTCCAGTAAGCTCATCAATTATCTTCAAATTATTATTTTGTATTATGTAATCTTTCCCTTTTCTAAATAAATGAATAGCTCTTAAGGACTGATTGACCAAATGAACTAAACTTATATTTTCTGGATCATAAAAATTATTATTTTTAAGAACGCCACTTGAAGCAAGTAGGCTCTCAATTTTGTCTATACCCTTGTTTGTTAACAATGTATTTTTTTCTTTTTCGTCAATTTCATAGTCCTCATCAATTAAACTTTTTACTACCTTATCTATTGCTCTATATTGATCAGATCTATTTTCAGCAGCTCCTGAAATTATTAGAGGCGTTCTAGCTTCATCAATTAAACATGAATCAATTTCATCTACAATGACATATTCATGTCCTCTCTGAACCATTTCCAAAACTGAGTATTTCATATTATCTCTTAAATAATCAAAACCTAATTCACTATTAGTTGCATAAGTTATGTCACAATTATAATTTATTTTTCTCTCCGCATCACTTTGATCATTATTAATATATCCAGAACTCAACCCCAAAAAATTGTAAATTTTACTCATATTAAAACAATCTCTTTTTGCAAGATAATCGTTTACCGTCACAACATGAACACCTTTACATTTAAGTGCGTTTAAATAAGCTGCTAATGTGATAGTAAGAGTTTTTCCTTCACCTGTCTTCATCTCAGCGATTTTTCCTTCATGAAGTGCGATTCCGCCAATGATCTGAACATCAAAATGTCTTTCTCCTATTACTCTTTTTGAAGCCTCCCTTACGAGAGCAAAAGCATCAGGTAAAATGAGATCAATGTTTTTACTTTTTTCTAATCTTTCCTTTAATTCTTGAGTTTTTTTTGGAAATTCATTGTCTTTTAAATTTTTAAATAGTGGCTCCAAATCATTTATTTTTTGAACTATTTTTTTTAGGCGATCAATTTCTCTTTGGTTAGGAGATTTAATAATTTTAGATATTAGATTTAAAGGGTTCAACATTTATATATTTCTTTTATAATATTAGAATATTAGATAGATATAAGTATAATTTTTTTTTTTTAAACATTATGACAATAAACATAAAAAATTTCCTTTTTTCTCAATCTAAAAACTCTAAAATAAGAGATTTTCAAGATTTAGACCATATTGATGGGGTTGCTATTTCAGCAGTTTCGGCAAAATTATATAAATATGAGAGAGATGATTTAGTAATTTTTTATTTTAGAGAAGGTGCAAATTTTGCTTCGGTTTATACACAATCAAAAATTTTTTCTGAGAATATTAAGTGGAATTTAAAAATTAGAGGTAAGACAGTAAAAGCTTTATTTGTAAACACAAGAAATGCTTGTGCATTTTTAGGAAAAAAAGGTTTTGATGCGATTGAAACATTAGCAAAAGATTTATCTGAACAATTAACAGAAAAAATGAGAGCAGATGAAGAGAAAAGTAATAAGGTTGGTATACATGAGATTCTTTTTGGCTGTACAGGCACAATAGGAGAAGAATACCCACTTGAAAAGATACGAAATGCAATTCCAGATTTAATAAACAAAATCAAATACACTCAAAATAAATTTCTTTGGATGAAAGCATCATTGGGAATAATGACTACTGACCTTGTTCCAAAAATGTCTATGTCAGAGTGTAAAATTGGCTCTTCTAGCGTTAAGATCTATGGTGTTGCAAAAGGATCAGGCATGATTCATCCAAATATGGCAACAACTCTTGGTTATATTTTTACCGATGCAAATATACCTTCGTCTTTATTAAAAAAACTACTTAAAAAAAATATTGAAACTACTTTTAATGCCATAAGTGTAGACTCGGACACAAGTACAAATGATATGGTCTCAATATTTGCTACTAAAAAAATTAATCATATCAAAGTTAAAGATATAAATGATAAAAATCTAAAAAATTTTGATAAATCTCTAAATTTTGTATTGTTAGACCTCGCAAAAAAAGTTGCTTTTGATGGAGAAGGTGCATCTAAATTTATTCAAATAGATGTTAAGAATACAAAAAATATTATCGATGCAAAAAAAATTGCTTTTTCTATTGCCAATTCTCCTTTAGTAAAAACTGCAATAGCTGGTGAAGATCCTAATTGGGGACGAATTGTCATGGCGATAGGAAAATCGTATGTAAACTTAAATGTGAAAAAATTGTCAATTAAATTTGGAGAATTAAAGGTTGTAGAAAAAGGACTGTTAGTAAAAAATTATAGAGAAGCATTAGTAAAAGATTATATGAAAAACAAAAATATAAATATAATAGTAGAAATAAATACAGGAAATAAAAATTTTACAACTTATACTGTGGATTTAACAAAAAAATATATTGAAATAAATGCTGATTACAGAAGTTAGAATATTGATTATTTTTTTAAAATTATTAAATGTAATTATATGATCAAGTATAATCTCGAATGCAAAAGCTGTAATAAAGAGTTTGAAAGCTGGTTCTCTTCATCAAATGAATATGAAAAGTTAAAGAAAATTAAACATTTAAACTGTATTTTTTGTAATTCTACAAGAATAGAAAAAACACTTATGACACCAAATATTCAAAGCTCAAAAAATAAAAATGAATTTTTGATAGATGATAAAAAAAGGAAGTATGTAAAGAAAAAATTAAAAGATTATCAAAAATTTATTAAAGAAAACTTTGATTATGTTGGTGATAATTTTTCTTATAAAGCTCGATTATTACATTATAAAAAAAATAAAAATTCAAGAGGCATTTATGGAGTTGCTTCAAAGAAAGAGATATCTGACTTAAAAGAAGAGGGAATTAACACCAATATTATACCCTGGCTTGAAGATAAGGAGAATTAATTTTTCTCAAAAATAGAGATATAATTCACTGATAAATCTTTTGTTAACTTCCATTCATTTTTAATAATATCAAGCTTCATACCATCCATTTTTTTTTCTCTCATATTATTTTTTTTAATTAAATTTGTTAATTTTTTAGGTTTCACAAACTTATCCCACTCATGTGTCCCGATTGGAAGCCATTGTAAAATATATTCAGCTCCAATAATTGCAAATATATAAGATTTTAAAGTTTTATTTAATGTTGCAATAAACATAATTCCATTTTTTTTCAAATGTCCCGCACTTTTTTTCAAAAATAAATCTAAATTATCGACGTGTTCAACAATTTCCATATTCAAAATTACATCAAATTTTTTATCACCTCTCATTTTTTCAGGAGAGGAACATAAATAATTAATCTTTAAATTTTGATTTTTAGAATGAAATTTTGCTACATTTATATTTTTTTGTGATGCATCGATTCCAGTAACGTTACCTCCCAATCTAGATAATGGTTCAGATAATAAGCCACCACCACAACCTATATCTAATATATTAATTCCACTTAATGGCAAATTCCCTTTTTTAACTATCAAATTAAAATGTTCAATTATGTTTTTTTTTATATAATTAATCCTTATCGGATTAAATTTATGAAGAGGCTTAAATTTTCCTTCAGGATTCCACCATTCGTTTGCTATTTTAGAGAATTTATCTATTTCTTTTTTATTTATTGTGTTCATATTTATGTTAATTATATAATGAAATTAAAAAATTATTTTATCAAATTTAAATTATAGATAACATAAATATTTATCAATGAAAATTGTAGTATTAAAATTTGGAGGAACATCCGTAGGCTCTATTGAGAGAATTAAAAAAGTCTGTAAAATTATCTCTAAATTTAAAAAAAAAAAATATAAAGTAATTGTAGTTTCGTCGGCAATGAGTGGAATTACAAATGATCTTATTAAAAAGTCTAGATTAATAAGCAAAAATTTTAGTCGTGAAGAATATGACGTTTTAGTATCATCAGGAGAGCAAATGGCATGCTCGATGATAGCTGGAAGACTTTGTCATTTAGGTTATAATTCCAAATCTATGATGGGATGGCAAATCCCAATTTTTACTGATGGTAAACACAGCTCATCAAGAATTATTCAAATTAACAAGAAAGCTATCAACAAAATTTTAAAGAGTGGAGGAATTCCAGTTATAGCAGGTTTTCAAGGAGTTAATTTTCTAAACAGAATAACTACACTTGGAAGGGGAGGATCAGATGCATCTGCTATAATGTTAGCAAAATTTTTTAAAGCAGAAAAATGTATAATTTTTACAGATGTTGAAGGAGTATATACAACTGACCCAAATACATTTAAAAAAGCAAAAAAAATTAAAGAAATTTCTTACGAGGAGATGTTGGAAATGGCTTCACTTGGGGCAAAAGTTATGCAGCCAATTTCAATTCAAGATGCTAGGCTTAATAGAGTCAACATTAATGTCAAATCTTCTTTTGTTAACTCTTATGGAACGATGATTACAAAGCGAAAGAATATTCTATCAAATAAAATAATTAGAGGAATAACTTATACAAAAAATGATGCTAAATTGACTTTAATAGGAGTTAAGGACAAGCCAGGAGTTGCAGCTTCAATATTTAAGCCATTATTTAATAATTCAATTAATGTTGATATGGTAGTCCAAAATATTTCCTACAACAAAAAAGAAACAGATTTAACTTTTACTATTAAATCTGATGATTTAGCTAAAACAGAAAAGTTGATAAAAAATAATCCAACAATTAGATTTAGAAATTTAGTTTTTGATAAGAATGTTTCAAAAGTTTCTATAGTTGGAGTTGGAATGGTTACAACTCCAGGGGTAACATATAGAATGTTTCAAGCTTTAGCAGATAGAAAAATTAATATCTTAGTTATATCTACATCTGAAATTAAAATCTCAGTTTTAATTCACAGAAAAGATGTAAAAAAAGCAATTGAAATTCTTCATAAAGAATTTAATTTAGAAAAATAATATGAGCATAAGACCCTTCAGAGATATAAAAAGAAAAAAAACTAAAGTAATTAGTGTTGGAAATGTGAAAGTTGGAGGAAAAAATCCAATTTCAGTTCAATCTATGACTAATACTCTTACTACAGATATAAAATCAACTATAAATCAAATTAATTTAATTGCGAATGAAGGAGCAGATATTGTTAGAGTATCTTGTCCAGATGAGGGTTCAACTCAATCACTTAAAGAAATAATCAAAAATGTAAATATACCGGTTGTTGCAGATATTCATTTTCACTACAAGAGAGCTGTAGAAGCGGCAAAAAATGGAGCTCATTGTTTAAGAATAAATCCAGGAAATATTGGAAATAAAGATAAGATTAAAGAAGTTCTAAGCGCAGCAAAAGATAACCGCTGCTCTATAAGAATTGGGGTTAACGCAGGATCATTAGAGAAAGACATTTTAGAAAAATACAAAGAGCCTTGTCCAGAGGCTTTAGTGGAAAGTGCGCTTAGAAATATAAAAATCCTAGAAGATGAGGATTTTTTTAATTTTAAAATTAGCGTTAAGTCTTCAGATGTTTTTTTATCTATCGAAGCATACAAACAGTTAGCCAAAGTCACAGATTACCCTCTTCATCTTGGTATTACTGAAGCTGGAAGTTACGTTCCTGGAAGCATTAAATCATCTATTGGTATTGGCAATTTATTGCTTAATGGAATTGGAGATACAATTCGAATATCTTTATCAGATGATCCAGTGCAAGAAGTTAAAATAGGAAATGAAATATTGAAATCACTAGGTCTTAGAAATAGGGGAGTTAAAATTATTTCATGCCCATCATGTGCTAGACAAGGCTTTCCTGTAATTGAAGTAGTTAGAAAATTAGAGGAAAAACTTTCTCATATAAAAACACCTATTACGCTCTCAATTATTGGGTGTGTTGTAAATGGTCCAGGTGAAGCTTCTATGACAGATATTGGGCTTACTGGAGGTGGAAAGGAAAATAACATGCTTTACTTATCAGGCTTACAATCAAAATTAGTTAATAATAAGGATATAATTTCAGAAATAGTTAATCAAGTTGAAATGAAAGCTAAAGAAATTGAAACTTCTAACTAATGCTACCAAAGAACAAAATAGACGAGTTAATAAATAAACATTCTTTATTAGAAAAAGAACTTTCGTCGGGAAAAGTTAATAAAAAAAATTTTGCTGATAAATCAAAAGAATATTCAGACTTAAACGAAATTATTCATGAAGCAAAAAATTATCAAAAATTTGAAAAAGAGAAAAGTGATTTACAAAAAATAATTAATGATCCAAACTCCGATCAAGAATTTAAAGATATGGCTACAATGGAGTTAAGTGATTTAAATAATGCTAATCAGTCTAATGAAAAAAAAATTAAACTTTTTTTACTACCTAAAGATGATGCAGACAAAAAAAATGCAATTATTGAAATTCGTGCAGGAACAGGTGGTTTAGAGGCTAGTCTTTTTGCTTCAGATTTATTTAAAATGTATGAAAAGGTAAGTAATAAAAAAAAATGGTCTCTAGAAATTATAAGTATTTCTAAATCTGATGCCGGTGGTTTAAAAGAAGTTATTGCGTCAATTAAAGGTAAAAGTATTTACTCTACACTTAAGTATGAAAGTGGAGTACATAGAGTACAAAGAGTTCCAGATACAGAAACTCAAGGACGAGTCCATACATCTGCTGCAACAGTTGCTGTTCTACCAGAAGCTGAAGAAGTTGATGTAAAATTAGAGGAAAAAGATTTACGAATTGACGTTTTTAGAAGTAGTGGCCCAGGTGGACAAAGTGTTAACACAACCGACTCAGCTGTTAGAATTACTCATTTACCAACTGGACTGGTTGTAAGTCAACAAGATGAGAAGTCACAAATTAGAAATAAAGAAAAAGGTCTCAAGATTTTAAGATCAAGAATATATGAACTTGAAAGACAAAAAATAGAGGAAAAAAGATCAAAAGATAGAAAAAATAAAATTGGATCAGGTGACAGATCTGAGAGGATAAGAACATATAATTTTCCACAAGGTAGAGTAACTGACCATAGAATAAATCTTACATTACATAAGTTGAGTGAATTTATGGAGGGAGAAATTTTTGATGAGATGGTTGAAAATTTAAATCTTCAAGCCCAAAAAGAAGAACTACTAAATTTATAAAAATGAATATTAAAGAACTTTTGAACTCTGGAATTAATGTATTAAAAATAAATAAGATTAAAAATCCCTCTCTAGATGTAGAATTAATACTTTCCAATGTTTTAAAAAAAAAAAGAGAATATCTAATTTTAAATGAAAACAACAAAATTAGAAAGCAAGACGAAAGAAAATTTTTTAGATTTGTTAATAGGAGAAAAAAAGGTGAGCCTGTTTCATATATTACAAGAAAAAAAAATTTCTGGAATAGCAGTTTTTTTATAAATCAAAATGTTTTAATACCAAGACCAGATTCAGAGCATCTAGTTGAACAAGTCTTGAAATTGACAACAACATCTTCAAGCAAATCTATACTTGATATAGGAACGGGTTCAGGATGCCTGTTACTTTCAATATTAAAAGAAAGGAAATTGTTTACTGGATATGGTGTTGATATCTCTAAAAAATCTATATATGTAAGCAAAATTAACGCAAAAAGACTTAATTTAACAAATAGAACTAAATTTTTTACATCTAATATTGACAAATTTTTTTTTGGCAAATATGATATTATTATTTCAAATCCTCCTTATATTAATAATGCAAAGTTAAAATATTTGGATAAAGACATATATATGTTTGAACCAAGGATGGCTTTAGATGGAGGTGTTGATGGTTTTTCTGAAACAATAAAAATTGTAAGCAAAACAAAAGAATTGTTGAAAAGAAACGGATTTTTTATATTGGAGATAGGTTTTAGACAAAAAGATAGGGTAATAAAGTTATTAAAAAGAAAAGGTTTTTATGCAAAGAATGTTATTAAAGATTATGCCGGTAATGATAGATGCATAGTAAGCTATAAAATATAATTCATGAGAAATTACAGAAATAATAATCCGAAAAGAAACAGATTTAGATCTAACGATAGAAACTTTAAAAGAAATGGTGACAACAAAAAATTTGATCATGATGTATCAAATAATTTAAACTTTAGGAGAAAATCACCAGGAAAAAATAATCATAATGCTTCAAAATTAGTGGAAAAGTATAATGATCTAGCAAGAGAAGCACTTTCTTATGGAGACAAAATACTATCTGAAAATTATTTTCAACACGCTGATCATTTTTTAAGAGTTCTTGCTGAGCAGGAAACTCAAAAACCTAATAGATCTTTAGATGAAAATAATGTCGAGTTAATCAAAGAAAATAGTGAGATTGATAAAAATTTAATAAAAAATAATTAGTATTTTTTAATTTATCAAATCAGAAATAAATATATCAGTTTTTATTTTAGCAATTTCAAATATTTTTCTATCTTCTCCCTTTAATATTTTTCCAGATGGAAGCTTAAGATTTTGAGAGTTAATTCTCTTGCCATTTTCAATCACTTCATAATGCAAATGTGGTCCAGTCGACATGCCTGTAGAACCAACATATCCTATAATTTTTCCTTGTCTAACTCTTACTCCTTTTTTTATTCCAGATGCAAATTTATACAAATGTGCATAAACAGTACTGTAAGTTTTATTATGTTTAATTTTAATACAGTTCCCACCACCACCACACCATGATGCTTTGATTATTAGTCCATCACCCGATGCCATGATAGGTGTACCTTTTGGGGCAGCAAAATCTGTTCCCCTATGCATTTTATTAAATCCTAAAATTGGGTGTTTTCTCATTCCAAAACTAGAAGATAATCTTGCACCATTGATTGGAGTTTTCATTAAAGCTTTAACAGCACTTTTGCCCTCTGTATCATAATGTCCTTGAAAATTTTTCTTATCGAAATAATATAACTCATTATCTTTTCCACTAAGATTAATATTAGCAAACAATATATTTCCAGTCTCTATAACTTCATTGTTATCATCAACAAACTCTTCATATAAAATTTGAAAACTATCTTTTTTTCTTATATCTCTTTGGAAATCAATTTGAAAACCATAAATTCTCGCAAAATCAACAATTATATTAGGTTTGATATTTTTTGACGTAGCAGCTTTATACAAACTTTGATTAATAGTTCCTTCCTTGTATACCTTTCTTTTAATCAAGTTTGTTATAACTTCATTATATATAAAAGTTTCATTATCTAAATTTTTTGTTAGGTAAATTTTCTTTGTTCTATTTAGTGGAAACTCAAAACTAATTACCTGATTATTTTCACCTGTTTCAATAGTAAATTTTATTAAATTATCTACTTCTAAATTATTTATGTTATTTTTGTTCTTTAAAGTCTCTTTTATTTTTTTAATTTCTGAATTTGGAATATCGTATTGTTTTAAAATCTTATCAAATGTATCTCCATTTAAAATTTTATGTTCAATATCTAAATATTTTGGCTCTAGTTTATCAAAAATATTTTTTAAAGTTTTATTTAAATAAATATTATTTAATAAAATATCGTATTTTTTTATCCTTTCTTCTTTGAAATAATTATATGAAAAAAAAATTGATATTGTGAATAATATTAAGACTATTAAAGATAGTATCTCGAGATTTTTTCTTAAAATCTTATTCAAACTAATTAAATTAAATTTCATTTTTTTATTTATTTTTAATTTAAGATACTATTAAAATCAAAAAAAACCCTTGAAAAATAAGGCTTTTTAACGCATAATTTTTCAGCTTAATGTCTTGATTTAAACGAATTTTAGCATATAAGCGTCACACTCAACAAAATATTATGTTGTTTTTATTAGGGTAAAACCTAATTAGCTATTTTATACGTTAAAATTTAAGAAGAGAAGTGTGGACGGTTAAGGTTACCAAAATTTGTCGTACACACTTCAACATTATATAAATT
>MDTB01158547.1_pt1 | contig 17333 bp, 15 predicted proteins | sample 811161 | NCBI WGS metagenome assembly MDTB01 (sample SAMN05326650, study PRJNA326480) | marine metagenome | isolation source: seawater | place: Mediterranean Sea | collected 2009
CAGCCGTTGCTCAGCTAGATAAATGCGAGCGCTTTGGTCTATCATGTTGAGCCTTTTTTCATTAATTAGAGTCGTCTGGTGCGCAATCCAATCGTCCCACGCTTTTTGTGAGACCTCTTCAAATATTAATTGTCCTTGGGTGCCCGGAAATGGCGGTTTTAATAGCCCCGCAAGTTCTTGTTTATATTTTCTGCAAAAGACGTTTCTTGCCATAATTTACTTCTCTCTCAGTAACATCTCAGTGTTCTAAATATTTAGCACATCATCGCATACTAGTTGTTCAGTTGCTCTAACAAAGAAACCACCGGCGCGGGCATTCCCAATAAAACAGGGCTTTTTGGATTATACCAGCGCTCTTTACACTCTTTTAGGATAGTTTTTCCTTTAAGTTCTGTTGTGTAAATTAAAATCGGGAGATAATCGAGGTGGTAATGACTGAATGTGTGGCGACTAAGTGTAAGAGTGCGGCTTTTGATGAACTTAAGACCAAAGTCTCGTAATACCAAATCAAGCTCCTCCATTTTACTGATTTGAGGAAATACCCATAGACCTCCCCAGATGCCGTGTGATTTATTTTTCCGAAGTAGGTATCCGAGTTTTTCATTATGAATCATCAGGAAATATGTTTTTTTTACGGGAAGACTTTTTTTTGGTTTTTTCCCAGGATATTTTTGCTGTGTGCCACTTAAAAATGCTTTGCAACTCTTTGTTATTGGACAGAGATGACATTTCGGTTGAGAGATGCAAACAGTGGCACCAAGATCCATCATCGCTTGACTAAAGGAGTCGGTATTTTGTAACGGAGTCAGTTCCTCTGAAATAGACCAGAGATTTTTTAAGGGACGAGTGTGGCCCGGCCATCCCTCTATAGCTGCGAAGCGAGCTAACACGCGCTTGACGTTGCCATCTAATATTGCACCCGGTTTTTTGAAGGCAATAGAGCGTATCGCTCCGGCGGTAGATCGTCCAATGCCTGGCAATGTGATGAGGGTTTCAATTTCCGAAGGGAAGCAGCCATCAAGCTGATTAGCAACTATGAGAGCAGTTCGATGTAAATTCCTGGCTCTAGCGTAGTATCCGAGTCCAGTCCAATAATGTAAAACCTCATCAATGGAGGCGTTAGAGAGCTCGCTTACGTCTGGGAAACGCAACACAAAGCGCTCAAAATAGGGGATAACAGTACTCACACGAGTCTGCTGAAGCATAACTTCTGAAATCCAAACTGAGTAAGCTGAAATGTTTTTCTGCCAAGGCAAGCTATCTCGTCCTGATGTATAGAACCATCTCAGAATAGCATTCTGGAACTCTTGTGTTGTCATATAAGTTATAAATCGGAAAGTGTCTTTAAGAGATCTGATAGCACCCTATTTTTTATTACGCCTCCGAACGCATCGATGCTGGGTAGACACATTGGTGGACTTGTCGCTAATGCGTTTCCCGTGCAGGTAAAAGGAATACCCTGACTGGGAATCTTGAGTTTGTTAAAACAACTATCTTGCGCATTAGATCCGTCATTGAGTCGAGCTTCTAAGAGGAATTGATAGTCTTTAGACCTCAGATCAAGAGCACCATGCAAATTTAAATCTATGTTTTCTGAACCAGAAATAAGCTTTGTGACCAGAAGATCACCTGATCGTATTTCAAAATCAGCGCTAAGATCTTGCAGTGGAGTTTCCTTCGGCCAATTTTTAGGGGACCAAGCTCCTCCCAGCAAAGTGACGGCTGAACACAATGTCTGCTCCAAATTTATTTTAGAGTAAAGGGGCTCCATCACAGAAATCGTTCCACTACCAACCGCAGAGTTAACGAGATTTTCTAAGTTGATACCGTTGAATGCTATGTTAAGATCCATATGCAAAGATCCACTTGTATCTGAGTGGCCTGTAATGGCAGGTAGCATGGATGCGAGACTTATTTTATGAAGGTTTATTTTTAATTCAGAGCGCGGAATATTTTTTTGTAGACTGACGAGACCTGTTAAGTCTGCGTAACCTCCAAATAAGTCTGCATTCAACGAATTCAGTTGAATGATCGATCGGAAGCTTGAAAAATCTGCATACATATTGGAAATTTCAAATCCATTCATTTTCAGATACCCTATATCAATCTCTATTTGTGTTTCGCCTGGCCACATAATCAAAGGAGCAAGAGGAGAGAGTAATATTGAATATTGAACCTTTGAAGTTTTTGGTTTCGATTGCTCAACTTTCGGGAAGTAGTTACCAAGGTTGAACGACTTCGCTGATAATAATACTTGAAGGTTTTGATTTGAGGTGTTGCTAACCAACTTAAAGTCTAAAGGTTGGCCGTCAATGCTCAGTGCTCCGTCAAGATGCGCCATTTCGGAAGATATAAAATCAAATTCGGCAGTTGCGCCGATATTTGTCAATGACTGGTCTCCCTTCATTTTTGGTAAATAAAATTGTGGAAACTGAAGTTTTAAAAGCTCGGTCAAGCCAAAAAAATTTATATCGCTAAATACTAAGGTGCCATTAACTGCGCCGGACGCTCCGTCGATCAGCGTTTGCCCCTCGATATTTCCGAGTTCGCTCGACATCTCGAAGCTCGGAATTCTTATCGTTTGCGATTGAATGTCCATGCCTAGCGAGGTGGTAACGTTCAATGTGAGTTCCTCGAGAACGGTAACTTGGAGTGTTACCGGAAAAGCATCTCCTTGCCCTGAAATATTGTCTATCCCTAGTTGTATATCGGATAAGATAGGCTTTGACAAAGGAATGGAGTTCAAGTGTACCTCGGCGTTCAGGAGATTTATGTCATTTATAAGATCGATCGATTTAGGATCGACAATCCATTGATTCGATTTAATATTTCTGCTCGAACTTATAATGTGAAATAGCATGACCCAGTCTGTGGTGAGAGAAAGTTTTTCGGCACGCAAGTGACTTTCTTTACCGAATTTTATTTCAATTGAGTCTATGGAGAGCCCCAGATTAGGAAAGAGTAAAACATTAATCTCGCCATCAATCTTTAGATCAAACCCAGAACCGCGAGCAACTTGTTGAAGAGTGGGACGCAAGTGGCTTGTATCGTATGTTTGAAGAAAATAGACTGTTATGAGAGTGAGCAGGCCCGCTATTAGCAAACCCAATGAGGACACTATTTTAAAAAGTCGATACAAAAATCTGTCCTCAAGAACGGGTGAAGGTATTACACGTTTTTCGCTCTGTTATATCTCCAAAGATAATGCAATAACCTGCCATTTTGCTTGATTTTACTCAATTAATTGAAAATATTACATTATTGATTTGTCCGAGCAATTTTTATAAGGGATTTTTTTCAGTATACTTCGTTTTGGGGATGATAACCCAATTTGAGGCTAACTTTTGGAGAAAGCCATGTCTGATCGTACGGCAAAGGTGACGCGTGAAACTCTAGAGTCAAAGATTTCTGTGAAAATAAATCTTGATGGCGAGGGACGGGGGAACTTTGCGACCCCGGTTAGTTTTTTAAATCATATGCTTGATCAAGTGGCGCGACACGGTTTGCTCGATTTAGACATTAAAGCTAGCGGCGATACTCATATAGATGATCACCATACTGTGGAGGATATCGGGATTACTTTTGGTATGGCTCTCGCAAAAGTAGTGGCAGATAAAGTCGGCCTTGTTCGGTATGGCCATGCTTACGTGCCTCTTGATGAATCTCTATCTAGGGTAGTGCTAGATTTCTCAGGTCGTCCTGGATTAGTTATGAATGCAAATTTTGCTCGTGGTCGTGTAGGTGATTTTGACGTTGATTTAGTCAGAGAATTTTTTCAAGGAGTGGTGAATCATTCTTTGATAACGTTGCACATCGATAATCTTCGAGGCGGAAACGCGCATCATCAGGTAGAGACGATTTTTAAAGCTTTTGGAAGAGCACTCCGGATGGCAGCCACTGTTGATGACCGAATTCCAAGTCTTTTACCCTCTACTAAAGGCGTACTTTAAACTAGTATCTTATTTTTAACGAAGACAGCGTGGATGATGGGGAAAAAAGCTCAAAATATTGCCCTAATTGATTATGGAATGGGGAATTTGCATTCTGTGTCGAAGGCGCTGCAGCGAGTGTCGCCCGAAGCAAAGGTTTTAATTACTTCAGATGCCAAAATAATTAACACCGCTGATCGGATCGTTTTTCCTGGAGTAGGAGCGATAGGCGACTGTATGACAGAGATTATTCGACTCGAGTTGGATAATACTTTGGCAGCGGCAGTGCGAAATAAGCCAGTTTTAGCAATTTGTGTGGGGATGCAAGCACTTATGAAGCATAGTGAAGAGAGTGGAGGAGTAGAGTGTTTGGGGTTCTTACCGGGAAATGTCAAACGTTTTCGTGGGGAAATCACCGAAGGACCACGATTAAAGGTGCCGCATATGGGTTGGAACGAGGTGTATCAAACCAAGTCTCATGCATTGTGGAGAGGAATAGAACAGAATTCGAGGATGTATTTTGTTCACAGCTATTACGTGGAGGTAGAGAATAGTGCCCTAAACGCCGGAGTCTGCAACTATGGAGTTCCGTTCTCAGCTGCAGTTGCGTGTGAAAATTTGTTTGCGGTGCAGTTCCATCCAGAGAAGAGTGCGGGGGATGGATTACAAATGTTGGAAAACTTCGCGCACTGGGACATTTAGCAAAAAGTGAGGTTCGGGTTAGGTACCTACTTACTGTTTACCTTATACTTTATCCATTCTTGAACAGCATCAAAGTTGCCGCGGAACGCAACCTTATCTTTTTTCTGACTCACTTGATAATTATACATAGGATCGTAATAGTCCTTTAATAAGGGGGCGAGCCATGCTCTATGATCAAAATAGTTATTACTACCCTGAGTAGCGAGAGCATGATCGATAAGATTCGAAAATTTTTGTGTTCTCTGACCTCCCAACCGTTTTTGTATTCGATGCAAGCTATCTTTTAAATGTGAACTGAATCGGTGGTCTCCGTCATCTGGATATTTCTTCAATGTCTCACGGTGGCGATCGATTACGTACTCATGTAAAAGACTTGACACTCGCTCATCAAACGATTTTTCGATAATTACTATCGGACTTTGTTTCATTTTTTCAAATAGTTTTGGGGGTATTTGTCGAGATCCAATCGTCCCGCTCTCGTCCTCAAATATAATGGGTAAGTTTGAATTTATATTAACCAAAGTAAGTAGATGAAGTAGGATACAGTTCTCAAAATTTATCTGACTCGGTTGTTCTCCGAGGGAACGACCGAAGCTGGAGCCCTTGTGGTTTGCGGCACCCTCTAAATTTATCGTTCTAACCAAGGAATGAAGCATCCTCGTTTTTCCGGTACCAGTCATTCCGCTCAAAATGATTGTGGAACCGGTTTTGATAAATTGTTCGAGGTTGTCAAGTAAACATCTTCGTATCGCCTTAAAACCTCCAGCGACTCTAGAACAAGAATATCCTGCGGCATGGATCCAATCTTGAACAATTTCTGAGCGCATACCCCCGCGAGCACAAAATAAAATAGAATTCGGGTCTCTCTTCAGCTGTTCGCACCATGCTATCATACGTTGTTCACGAATCTTACCGCTAACTATCTGATGGCCAAGTTTGATTGCTGATGACTGTCCTGCATGACGAAAGCAAATTCCCACCTCCTTGCGCTCGCTGTCCTCAAGCAACGGGATATTTATGCTCTTCGGAATCGTCCCATGTTCAAATTCACTGGGAGCCCTTACGTCAATCATTGTAGCGCCTGACAACAATATTGACCGAATATCAGTTAATACAGCACCTGTTTTTGTCAAAGGGAAATTCACCTACGCACTAATATGAATTTGGGGTTGGTCTATTTTATTTGGAATAATTGATCCAATCGAACTATAGAAGCAATCGTGTGTTTTTAAAATTTTTTCGACGATAGCCTGTTTTTTAGGTCGGACAGTTATAAGAAGACCGCCGCTAGTTTGGGGATCGCAAAATACTTTTTTATCATGTAAATTTGAACCAACGATGTCGTCTTTGCAACTTTTCCAGTTCCGCTCGCTACCACCCGGGACCGCGCCATTATTGCAGTAATGATAAATACATTTATCTAAAACTGGTACTGATGAGCGGCTTACCTTGGCGGATACATTGCTTCCTTTGCATACCTCAAGTAAGTGGCCCAGAAGACCAAAACCGGTTACATCCGTCATGGCGGTCACCTCTGGATGAGTAGCAAGACCGATGCCTACTTTGTTTAGTTTTAGCATACTAGTTTCGGCAAGCTTAGCATGCTCTGGTAATAATATTCCTCGCTTTCCGGCTGTAGCTAGAATACCAACGCCCAGAGGTTTAGTCAGAAAAAGAGTATCACCAACTTGCGCAGTATTATTCTTTTTCAAATTAGCTATGGCCACTGTTCCTGTCGCAGCAAGTCCAAAAATTGGTTCTGGAGAGTCAATAGAGTGACCTCCTGCCAGATGAATTCCAGCATCGTGGCAGGTTTTTCGTCCTCCCTCAATGACACGTTGACCAGCAGAGAGAGGGAGTTTATCAATGGGCCATCCGAAAATTGCGATGGCCATCGTTGGAGTTCCACCCATTGCGTATATATCACTTAAAGCATTAGTCGCCGCTATGCGTCCAAAGCAAAACGGATCATCAACAATAGGCATAAAAAAGTCGGTTGTACTTATAACAGCTCTTCCATCTGACAGGTCATAAACAGCGGCATCATCTCGATGTTGGTTACCCACTAATAGATTACCCTGAGGGGGTTCTACTAGTTTAGATTCCAAAAGGCTTGAAAGGCTATCGGGACTAATTTTACAGCCGCATCCCGCACCATGACTGAATTGTGTAAGTTTTATATTTTTTTGCATAATTTATTACTCTTTCGCCTTGTGATTTTAAAATAGGGTTGTTTTCGCGGCTTCGAAAGCCGATATTCAAGATAAAACATTAATATATCAACCTTAGTCTTCAACATAATCAGGCCTTTAAAAAGTAAAATATTTTCTTTATACGACATCACTAGGGTAGCTGCGGGTTATCTCGAAGTGCTTTGGCCGAATTACAGACAATGATACGGCAAAACAGCTAGTCGCCACTTATTTGAGGAGCGCAAAGAGATCTGATAATGGTTAAGTCATTTAGTGAAGAAACTTTGCCGGTAAGATCATGCAGTAGCCCATCAGACAAACTATAGATCCAACCATGCAGAGACAGATCAATGTTTTTCGTCCACGCGTCTTTCACTAAGTTTAGGTCACCAAGATTAACTATCTGGCTCAATATATTCAATTCACTAAGGCGGTCAACTCTTTCTGTTGTGCAATTCAGTGTGTCAAGGTCTCTTTTGTGATCAATACTGAGTTGGAGAATATTATCTATCCATAAATTTATGAATTTGGATGATTGTTTTTTAAATGACGATTCGACACCACCGCAACCGGTATGACCGCAAACTATTATATGTTTCACCTCTAGGAAATATATTGCGTACTCAAGAACAGAGAGACAGTTTGTATCGTTTGCATTCACCTGATTTGCAATATTTCGGTGGACAAATATATTGCCGGGAGGTAAATCAAGAATTTGGCTCGGTGATACACGACTGTCAGAACATCCTATCCAACAATATTTTGGCTTTTGCTCTTTTGATGTGGTTACAAAAAACTTTGAATCTTTATCTTTCCTTGACGTGGCCCACTCAATATTTCTCTGGAGTAGGTCTTTTAAATCATTCAATGCCGACTCCTTGGCGACCGGTTACAGATCTTTAAATACAACCCTTGATCGCTGAATAATTATTGTATTGTGCATCAGAATGACTGCAGGTTATCCACACTTGGAGTCACCGCAATTGAGGCACGTCATACACCCATCGAGTAGTATGAGAGCTTTAGTGCTACACTTATTACACAATCTCGCGGATTCGGGAAAGCCGATGGCTTTAGCTTCATTAGTTTCGTAAGCTCCCCGCTTTTCATCCATTATTTTTTGTTGATGTTCAGGTATTTGCGGTTTTGTGATGAGTCCTATTTTCTGCAAATGATCTTCTATGGCCCATCCGATTTCGGCTACGAGGGATGGCATAAATTTACCCCCTGGTTTGAAATAACCGCCCTGAGGATCAAAGACAGCCTTGAGTTCCTCAACTAAAAATGTACAGTCTCCACCTTTTCGGAACACGGCTGAAACCACTCTTGTCAGCGCAACAATCCACTGAAAATGATCCATATTTTTTGAGTTGATAAAAATCTCAAAAGGACGCCGTAATTCGTGATCAGTACCTTCATTGAGCAAGATATCATTAATAGTAAGGTAGAGGGCATGATCAGAGAGAGGCGTTTTGATCTTATAGGTGCTACCTTGTAATGCTTCTGGCCTCGAAACTTTTTCGTGCATTTGAATGATATTGTTCTCAGGAATGGAGGACTTTTCCTTGAGCTCGGTCTCTTTTGTCAGCACCTTATAGCCAACAATTTTTTGATCTATTTTTTTATTCATTCTTTAGCTTCTCCAATGAAACATGTCATCATATTATTTTTTTTAAAACTTTCCGTAATAACCCTCTTTCAAAGCATCAAAGAGGTTCGCAGCAGTATGTTTTTCTCCATCATATTCAATTTCTTCGTTACCTTTGAATTCAGCCGTTGATCCGTCTTCTAATGTAAAGCAATAAGTAGTGTTCTCTAAATCTTGTTCTTTTACCAAAACACCCTGAAACGCCTCAGGGTTAAACCGGAATGTAGTGCAACCTTTCAACCCTTTTTGCGCGGCATATAAATAGATATCTTTAAAATCTTCGTAGTCACAGTCCGTGGGTACATTTATGGTTTTAGAAATAGAAGAATCTACCCATTTTTGCGCTGCCGCTTGAATATCGACATGTTGTTTGGGCATAATATTTTCAGAGCTTACGAAGTAGTCGGGAAGTGCATTGTCTGGGTTGTCAGAAAATGGCATGGCAGAACTATTTATTAGAGCTCTGTAAGCGAGTAACTCATATGAGTATACATCCACTTTTTCTTTAGATTTTCGTCCTTCCCGAATCACATTACGTGAATAATGATGCGCAAAACTAGGCTCTATTCCATTGCTAACATTGTTTGCCAGTGACAAAGAAATAGTGCCTGTTGGAGCAATAGAAGTGTGGTGGCTAAAACGGCATCCCTCTTCAGCGATGGCATCCACCAATTCAGGAGCTACTTCAGCAATTTTTTTCATGTAGTCACTGTACTTGCCGAGCAATAGCTTCCCAACGATTTTGTGTCCAACCCTGATGCCATCCTCTGCGAGTTCAGGTTTTTTAAAAAGCATTTCTGCTGTTACTGTAAAACTGTCATTCATTATTTTTGCTGGCCCTTTTTCTCTTGCGAGGTCCAGCCCCGCCTGAAGACCAGAAACTGCCATTTCACGAGCGACACGTTCAGTGAATTCCACTGAGCTATTATCACCATAATGCATACATTGCATTGTGATAGCAGATCCAAGGCCTAAAAAGCCCATGCCATGTCGGCGTTTGTACTCAATTTCTTCCCGTTGCCTATCCAGTGGTAAACCGTTAATTTCGACAACATTGTCCAGCATTCTAGTGAAGACCTCTACGACTTCCTTGTATTGTTCCCAATCGAAATATGCATCTTTAGAGAAAGGGTTACGCACGAATTTAGTAAGATTTATAGAGCCTAGCAAACAGCTACCATAAGGCGGCAGTGGTTGTTCGCCACATGGGTTCGTTGCACGAATGTCTTCACAAAACCAGTTGTTATTGTTTTTATTCACTTGATCAATAAGGATAAACCCGGGCTCAGCGAAATCGTATGTCGACGACATTATAGCATTCCACAGTTTTTGAGCTCGTATAGTTTCATAGATTTTGCACGCCACTAAGCCCTGTTCGTTGCGGACATAGCCCTCTGATGTTGGGAAGGACTTCCAGACGATTTTTTCGTCGTTTAAATCGAGCCCGTCTTCAACCTCTTTTGCAGTGATTGGAAATGTCAAATCCCAATTTCCGTTGTCTTTGACCGCGCTAATAAACTCTTCGGTTATAAGGAGCGAGAGATTAAATTGACGAAGTCGACCGTCCTCTCTTTTCGCTCGTACGAAATCGAAAACATCTGGATGACTCACATCAAAGGTGGCCATCTGCGCACCACGTCGACCGCCTGCAGAAGAAACTGTGAAGCACATTTTGTCAAATATATCCATAAAAGAAAGAGGACCAGATGTGTATGCACCTGCTCCTGATACATAGGCGCCTTTTGGTCTTAGAGTCGAAAATTCATAACCGATACCACACCCTGCCTTCAAGGTCAGTCCTGCCTCTAGGTTACTTTCAAGGATTCCTCTCATTGAATCTGGGACAATTCCTGAAACTGTACAGTTGATTGTAGAGGTTGCCGGTTTGTATTCTTGCGCGCCAGCGTTCGATATTATTCTTCCTGCCGGAATTGCTCCATGCTGGAGCGCCCATTCAAACCGATCCTGCCAAAATTCTATGTTCTCAGGATCTTCTACTTCTGCCAATGCAATCGCAACCCTTCGATAGGTCGCTGATATGTCTTGATCTATCGGACCCATCTGTTTGTCTTTTAATCGATATTTTTTATCCCAAATATCTATTGATGCATCTTGCATTCCTATTTCGTCGTCTCTGATGATCGTTTTAATCGACCTTAGTTTGGCTACGCTCATTCCGATTCCTTTTACTCAATGCTGTTTTGATAAACTCATGTTGTCAGATGACCTTTCGTTTTTTTGCAATTTGTCGACTTGCGATCTTTTGTTATTCTCAAGATTTAGTAGTATATAAATCTATAACTACCACATCTAGTATTATTTTTAATAATTCACCTTCTGTCTTGTTGTTAAATTATGGGAAAAGTTGTGGACAGTTCTGCTGATATAGCAAGCGTAGTCGATTTTAAAGCATAGTGTTGTCTGGGGATAAAATAGACAAATCCTTAAGTCTGCTGGCTTTTGTTGAGATGTGTAAACCACTTCGATAGACTTGACATTGTTACTTCGAATTCTCTGTGTGAATTTGCTTTGATTGTCATCGTGTTAATACCGGTTTAGATTTAAGGTGGTATTAAATTTTTTTCTGACCATTTTTGGGGTTGTGGTGTGGATATTTTTGATTTTTCAAGCGGCCGAGAGGGCTATTATGGCCAATATGGGGGGGTGTTTCTCCCTGAGGTTTTGCATAACACTATTGAAGAGCTCTTGCATTGCTTTAGGGAATGTAAAGAGGACCCTGACTTTTGGAGGGAATATGTGCGACTTTTACAGAACTATTCTGGCCGTCCAACGCCAGTAACACATCTTCCGAACCTTTCAAGTCATCTTGGTGGCGCTCAAATTTATGTGAAGCGCGATGATTTAAACCATACCGGCTCCCACAAAATTAACAATGTTATGGGTCAAGGACTATTGTGTCAGAGACTCGGAAAGAAAAAGGTTATTGCTGAAACTGGGGCCGGTCAGCATGGATATGCCACGGCTACGATGGCGGCACGTTTTGGTTTTGATTGCAAAATTTATATGGGAGCAGTAGATGTCGCGCGCCAGCGACCTAATGTTTTTTGGATGGAAAATCTTGGTGCTGAAGTAATAGCAGTACAAGATGGGCAAAAAACTCTAAAAGATGCCATCAATGAATGTATGCGTGATTGGGTTTTAAATATGACCGATACTCACTACGTCTTAGGGACTGCATGTGGTCCCCATCCATTTCCAGAAATGGTTAGCTGGTTTCAGTCGATCATCGGCATAGAGGCTCGAGAGCAAATCTTGGCCTTAGTCGGAAAATTGCCAGATCGGATTTATGCTTGTGTTGGAGGAGGGTCAAATGCAATCGGTATTTTTCAGGGATTCCTAAATGACGAAAATGTTGAATTGGTGGGTTGTGAGGCGGGCGGGCTCGGTGTAGGTTCAAATATGCATGCAGCTCGCCTGGCATATAACGACGCTTCTGTTGGAGTAGCGCAAGGCTATAAGACCTATTTTCTACAGAATCAGCAAGGAAATATGCTGGAGACACACTCAATTGCTGCCGGGCTTGATTATATCGGTATTAATCCTATTTTTTCTTACTTATGGGAACAGGATAAAGTGCGCTTTGAGGCAGCTACCGATTTGGAGGTGAAGGAAGCTTTACGTTTGATCATGAGAATGGAGGGCTTGATTCCCGCTTTAGAGACTACACATGCGTTTGCAAGTGCGATTAAGGAGGCTCCAACAATGGCGGCCGACCAGATTATCCTAATCAATCAGTCCGGTCGTGGTGATAAGGATATCTTCATGATTGCGGATGCACTTGATGATCAACAATGGAAAAGTTTTATAAAGGATAAAGCAACCCAGTATCGGCTAGAGGAAAACTGATGGAGCTGGCTACTTATATAAGAGAACGTCGTCAGGAAAAGGAACTTCTTATTATGGCACATGTCGTCTGCGGTTATCCATCTTTTGAAGAAAATATGCAGGCACTAGAAATCATGGAGCAAGCCGGCGTTGACTTAGTAGAACTGCAATTTCCCTTTTCTGAACCTAGTGCGGATGGACCAATTTTTGTTCGGGCTAACGAAGAATCACTTAAATCAGGCACCACAATTGACCAGTGCTTTGATTTTATGCGTGCCGTAACCTCACGATTTACGTTTAAGGTTTTAATGATGGGATATTATAATACTGTTTTTAAAATGGGTGAAAAAGACTTCCTGGAACGTTTGTCTGCTGCGGGAGGCGTTGCATTCATTCTCCCTGACCTTCCGATTGCGGAGTCAGTTATGCTTCGTAAGACAGCTTTGTCTCGCGGTATCGATCCGATCATTTTTATGACGCCAACAAGTAGTGAGAAGCGTTTGTCTGAATTGGGCGCGGCGAGTAGCGGTATGGTGTATGTTGTTGCCCGAAAGGGGGTTACAGGTACAAAAAGTAATATTGATGCTGAAGTGGTGGCATTGCTTCAGAGATGTCGTATGCACACAGATGTTCCACTAGGACTTGGATTTGGAATTTCAAATCGTGATGATTTGCAAGTGTTGCGTGGAACTGCCGATGTTGCCATCATCGGCACAGCTGCCTTAAAGACCTGGCAAAATGCAGGTCCTTTTGGTCTAAGAGATTTTTTTCATGCTCTTAGTTGATACGAGCATCAGCACCAATCAATTTTTTTCATTTTTTTATTTCGGTACAAGCTGGCTAATTTAGATTGCTTCCGCTGTTGCGCCAATCATTTATAACCTGAAAACGTACCTCATCGAGCGATGGCAAGGGCCCAAGCTCAAAGAATTCGACATATATTAAGTGGAATCCATGAACTGACCTTATTGGCCCTATCCAACTTGGCAATGATTGTGTATTTGAGGCAAGAGCTACAATTTTATTCCCGGCATCCTCCCCGAACAGTTCCTCGAGGTCAACGCTTGTAACTCTCTCATAATGATTTAACAGAGGATTTTGGTCACCGGTCGGAGTGATCCCTCGTTTGCTTGCTGATAGATCTTTCATAGCGGCTTCATATGCTCGTCCGCCTCGAGCTGATATAGCGTACGTCACCTGTCGGAGTGATACTAGAGAATTATCTCTGTAATCCTCTCGGTTAAGCTTAAAAAATTCTAGGAGCTCAGCTTCGGAGGGCTCTTTGTCGGTGGTGACTGTTTTAGTTAGTAGGACCAGACGTTTCTCTAGGCTTTTTTCAGCGAGTCGTTCAATAAGTTGTTGTGGAGTATCGAAAAAGTCTTGCTCTTGTTTTATTGATAATTTGTTTTCAACATTAGCTTGTAATCTATCCAACACACGAGATTCTATCTTTGGGGCTACTACCCACTGTTGCAATTCTAACTGGTGATTAGTTTTTATGTTTAGGAGCAAAAATAGAAAAAAGATAAAACTAGCAATCAAGAAAGTGATCAACAGCTCCATCCTCATGTTTAATATGCTCTCACTTTTCACATATCATTTGTCAACAATGTTTATTGTCGGAATACTTTTACTATTTCTCCTGCCTGAGGTTCTCCGGCAGGGTATAGGCCATTTATTACTCTAAGGGTGTCCACATCAGTTTTCGAGAGGTTAAACGCATTTGCCAAGCCGTCAAAAGTGGTTTTGGCTGTCGCCTTAACGTAATGAATGCGTTGTGGCTTCTGGCCTGCTATTTCGGCTTGCGAAATCGGCCTAAAGGTATTGATGGCATCCAAAAATAATTTGTCCTGTTCGACGAATTTTGCACCTCTACTAGTTTCTCCTTCGAAAACATATGCGTTTAACTTATAGTAAACCACTGCGACACGGATAAGCGATTCTTGTTTTCTGATTTTATCAAATCTTGGTATTAATCCTGTAAATCCTTGTAAGCGCGCTGGCGTGATTGCCTCTCCATCTCTAACTTCAGAAATGTTCAATTGATTATACAGATACTCTTCCGGAGTCTGAGCAGTCCTCGTTAAACGCGACATACTGAGTGTTGATAGCCCCTGTGGTTCGCGCCCTGTCGTAGCCACTGGCGCGGTGCCGCGGGCGTGCACCCAACCCTTTGGATAATCAAATCTCACGCGCCAGTTTAAGTCAGAAAAACGCTCTTTAGGTATATTTTTGGCGAGGAAATTTTCACCCCAGATTAAATTTTGTGTAAGGGTTCTATATTTTTCAGCACCATTTTCCCTAGTGTTATCAGTTATCAGGGTTTTTGCGCGAGACACCACTGCTCGCAAGCGTGCGTCGTTCCGAGGGTGTGATGCGAATACTCCGTGATAGGTAGGCCTTGTTGCCCCCTTCCTTCTTGCTTGATCTTTTTGAAGTGTTTCGAAATCCTTCATGATCGATAGCATTGAAATCATTTGATCAACATCATAACCAAGTTTCGCCATATACTCTGCGCCGCTCTGATCAGCTTCAAGCTCATGATTGCGGCCCATCGAGCGAACTTTTGAATTACCATAGGCCATCCCGGCTTCATATACCTCGTTACTATTCGCCAAGACTGCAGCGACCGTCGATAAGATTTGAGTTGCGGTACCGCTAGTCGACTGCTTGTTTATGTGCCCCCGCGTCACGTGTGCTACTTCATGCGCAATTACTGAAACAAGTTGAGCCTCGTTGCTAACGTAGTTTAAAAGTCCTCGATTGATGTACACATAATTGTCCGCTGTTGCAAAAGCGTTAAGGGCCGGATCATCAAGTAAGGTAAATATGAATTTTTCGCCCGCCATCTCTGATACCGATACAACCTGAGCACCTAAATTTTCGATGTAGGAGGTTAGTTTTGGGTCCTTGAATAATGGTGTTCGCTTCAATAATTCCTCGTATTGTTTTTGGCCACTGGAGGCAGACAGGCTTGTCTGCGTTGCTAGAAATGCTAGGGTAACGACGGCTAGTGTTGAAAAAAAATTGAGTTTTTGGTTCACAGACATTTTATTCTCTCAATCACTCTTTTCTTGTTCGAATATTGCTTCTAGTTGTGAGGAAAGACCCTTACATGCGTCATTTTTTACTGGCGTCAAAAGGGGAATAGGGGCGATGGCACCTATAAGGTATGAAGTGCCCTCAGAATCAACTCGAACGCGTGCTACTTCACTGACGTCTGAGAGATCCCAAACGATTGCCTCATAGATAGATGCCTTGTCCCACGTTGCAAAACCAAAACATCCTGCTCCTCCCGGGCCTGCCGCACAGCTGATGGAGCCGTTTCGGTCAAGAGTTTCCGTTGAACCATCTAACCACACCAAGAATCGTATTCCTCTGTCTGCTATCGCTTTTTTGACTAGTGGCTCTTGTATGAGTTGTCGCATGCGAAGTAAGCCCTTTGGCGCTGTTCTTGGTTCAAGCCAAGGATACAAAGCGTCAATCAGTCCGCGTTCAGGTAAAACCTTTAGGTTTTGCGATCGTAACTTGCCGCCCACACAGGAAACAAACTCATCGTCTGTTTCGTAATGTCCTGCATCTCTGCGCCCAAGGAGCGCTACAGTTTCCTCACTTCCCACAGATACTTTCTCATCAAAGCTTCGGTACTCGTCGATAGTTGTAGTGGTATTACACGCGGTTAGTAGGAAAATTAATAGTAAATTTATTACAAGTGGCATGTGTTACGACCTCCCCGATTTTTCTCTGAGATGTCTTTCAACTGCTGGAATTCTATAGAAATCAAGCGTGAGTTTTGCACCGATATCCCGGAGGGCAGCCCTGGTAGCAGAACTTACGGCTTTTTCTTTTTGTAGCATGAATGAGTCGGACGTTTTTCCATACACCGGCATGAACCAGTTATCGATAAGGTTACCCTCAATGTCAGTAAGCTTAAGGTTGTACTTGATCCAGATTTCATAGACATTGAGATAATTTTGAGACGGGACTGCAATTTGCGCCTCTACTACTGAGGGATAAATTATAATATCTGGCGACTGTTCTATCTTGTCTTCTGAATCAAAAAAATCGACCTTGTCAAACAGTGCCGTAAAGGTCTTTCGCATTATAGTTTCTTGAGCGCCTCCAATTGACAGCTTCGTCTTACTGCTGGGCTTGGCAACATAAGTTGAAAATTCTGGTGTGAAAATCACCGCGGCATGCAAGGCACGAGATGGTGCCAGAAGATCAGGAAAACTCTCTTCAGAGAGTACTTGTGTGGTTCCACCGCATCCTTTGACGAATAACATTATGCAAATAACTGTAACAAAAAAAAGTGGATGCTGACTGCGCATATAGATACCTAAACTAATTTAAGCTATTTAATCCAACGAAAGTGCCACCATTGTTATAACTTAATTCCCTCATGAGTGCTGCAAATTTAATCGCACCTGCGCCTGGTTCTCGTCCCGCAACAAGCTGCACAGGGAACCCTATCGCATGAATTCTCGCCAGACCGCTAATTGTACGATCAATTTGATTAATTTGATTCACCATGTCAACGACCCGCTTGACTGACCGGCCTTGGAAGTCGTCTCCTAATATATATATACTTATTTTTCTATCTCGTTCGTAAAAATCGCGGAGCGCTCCCTCTATCCCACCCACGGGGTTGGAGGGATCCGACGGAGCCCATTGTTGCAATGTTCTCAGGATTTGGTCTCTCTGATCAGGATTATCCTTAAGCCACTGACCCTGATAAGCGTCAAACATGTAATATCCATAACCATTGAGCACTTGCAGTCCTTTTACTTCTGGATATATATCTAAAATGTTGATCATTTCTTTTTGCACTTTTTCCCATGCGGTACCTCGCATACTAGGAGATGTGTCTATTACAAAAATAATGTACTCACTATCCGCGGGAATTCCGCCCACAAGATCGTTTTGACTAACAGAGCCCGCTTCTTGTAGACGTAGCATTTCCTCAGAAAGCACCTGCTGAACGAGTTTCAGTTGTTCTTTCTCTTGAGCTAATGA
>MDTB01014735.1_pt1 | contig 17332 bp, 25 predicted proteins | sample 811161 | NCBI WGS metagenome assembly MDTB01 (sample SAMN05326650, study PRJNA326480) | marine metagenome | isolation source: seawater | place: Mediterranean Sea | collected 2009
TGCAGCAACCAACCAAGGAGCTGCAGCCTGCGATTTGTATCGTTCGGCCACTTGGGCCGTGGCGTGGTTGCCTTTGGCATGATGCGCTTCGTCGATAATAAGGAGGCCAACACTCTCAAGATGAATCAATCCAGAATCAACATCGTTGCGGATCACTTGAGGAGTAGCGATGATGATGATGGCTCTGTCCCAAATTTCCCCGCGTTTGGCAGGTCGGTCGCTGCCTGTGTATGTTCGGACAACTCCGGGATCGATTTTGATGCGTTCAAGAATCATTCGTCGCTGCTGCTCGACCAATCCGACAGTTGGCGCAGTGATGATGATTTTTTCAATTCCGGAGTCGAGAGCATCGGCGATGCAATTCCACTGGACAGCAGTTTTTCCGAACCCTGTCGGCATCACCAACAGGGTTGAACAGCGGATACAGGCCTGCGTTGCAGCGATTTGGTAGCCTCTGGCATCAATACCATCTTGCAGGAACGGGTGGCGCAAGACAGGCATGTTCCAACGAAAAAGTCGAGGGTTCAAAAGGATGATGTGCAAGGGCTGAAACGAGCCGACGTCGTTGTATTTCTAAGGGTTGAAACACCGAACTACTGATATAGGGGTGGAAAGTCGGAAGGTTGCTCTAAGGGTGAGCAGCCAGACACGTTGGGCAATCCGGAAGGAACCCGTTGGCACCGTTTCCCGGTCGTGGAAATGTGCTCTGTGTCACGGCTACTCCCGGCCTGAAGAGTCCTCGCACGCTCCACGGAGCCTCTGTGTTGTAGAAAAATGGAGGAGCCCAAAATGGCAAAAAGAAACCACCCACGTCGAGGTAGCATGGCGTTCAGCCCGCGAAAGCGGGCTAACCGACCTTTTGGTCACGTCAAGTCATGGCCGACCAGTGACGCAAGCGAAGTACGTATGCAAGGATTTGCAGGTTGGAAGGCAGGAATGACTCACGTTCTAGCTCGAGACCTCAACCCACGATCAACAAGTGCCGGCCAGGAGATACGAATCCCTGTGACCGTCGTCGAGGTGCCTAAGATGCGCATCCTCGGTGTTCGTGGATACCGAATGACACCTTATGGCAAGCAGGCTGCAGGTGAAGTTTGGGTCGACGCTGAAACACTCACAGAATCCTTCCCAGAGATCTTCGATCGTGTATCAAACCGAAAGAATCACGACGCAGACAAACATTTCGACAATCTCGGAAAGCAAGACCTTTGCGAAATACGTCTTATCGTGGCGACACAACCATCCAACGTTTCAGGATCACCCTCAAAGGTCCCTGAAGTCATGGAGGTTGGCCTTGATGGCGGTGCATCCAGCGATCAACTCGCTTTTGCGAAAGAACGTCTCGGTGACGAGGTTTCCTTTACCGATGCGTTTGACGAAGGCGCAATGACGGACATCGTTGCAGTTACGAAGGGCTACGGATGGCAAGGTGTTATCCGACGATTTGGTGGAAAACTTCAATCCCACAAGAACTCCAAGAAGCGCCGACAACACGGTAACATGGGTGACTTTGGTACGGGATACGTCCGCAAGACCATTCGTCAAGGTGGACAAACTGGATACCACCAGCGAACGGAGTTTAACAAGCGTGTTCTCCGTGTTGCAAATCCTGAAGAGCACTCGATTACGCCTTCAGGTGGATTCCTCCACTATGGTGAAGTCAATTCCGATTACATTCTCATCAAAGGTAGCGTCCCAGGGCCTGCAAAGCGATTGATTCGGTTCCGTGATGCAATGCGCTCCAACGAAGAGCCACAGCCGTACGAAATCACCTATGTAAGTACACGCAGCAAGCAGGGGGCCTGAACATGAAGGTCGCAGTCAAGAACATCAGCAACAACATCACGCAAGATGAGATGGATGCTGGTCGTCTTCAGAGTGTTTTCGACATTACCGTCGAAGATGGCTCCAAGGTCTCGCTTCCTGATTCCTTTAGTCAATCTGTGCGAGAAGACCTCGTTCGTGATGCAATCGCATCCAGCCGAGCAAACCGTCGACAAGCCTACGGATCTCGCCGACACGTCGGAAAGCGCCGGCCTATGGCAGGTATGAAGCATTCCGTCGAATGGTGGGGTAAGGGTCGAGGTGTCTCTCGTATCATGCGTCGAACAGGACAACGCCGTGGTGCACAAAACCCACACACACTTGGTGGTCGCCGTGCTCATGGACCAAAGGTCGAAAAGGACTGGTCTCGAAAATTCAATACCAAGCAACGCCGTATGGCCCGAGATGCTGCACTTTCAGCAACGGTTGATATGGAACTTGTTATGGCTCGTGGACATCAACTCGACGAGTCCGTTGAACACCTTCCAATCGTGCTTGGTAACTACACCGAAACCATCGATGGCAAGACCGAGGAATACAACATTGAGGCTTTCAACCATGGTTCAGCAACCCGAAAAGTCCTCGCCATCTTCAACGAACTTGGACTTGGGCACGACCTCCATCGTGCACGCTCCAACCGAAAGATCCGAGCCGGTAAGGCGACCATGCGTGGTCGTGTCCACAAGACACCGAAGTCCGTACTCTTGGTCGTCAAGGAAAAAGCTGGTCTTGCACACGCTGCCCGGAACCTTCCAGGAGTTGATGTTGTTGCTGCCAAGGATTTGAGCGCAGAAGACCTCGCCCCTGGCGGTGATGTCGGTCGCTTAACCGTGTTTACAAAAGAGGCTGTGGAGGCACTCAACTGAGGTGATATCATGAATGCATACGACGTAATCATCATGCCGTGGTTAACGGAAAAGACCATGGAAGCACGTACCACACAGAACCGATTGGAATTCATTGTACGACGAGCTGCTACAAAGAAGCAGATCGCTCGTGCGATCGAAACGATTTTTGAAGTTGAAGTTGCATCTGTCAACGTTCGCAACACCAAGCATGGTAAGCATGCAAGTGTACGTTTGGCTGAAGGCTTTGACGCAGAAGACGCCGCAATGCGTCTGGGAGCTCTATGAGGTGAGGAATTATGGGTAAGAGAATTCGTGCACAGCGCAAAGGATCATCACCACGGTATCGTGTGTCTAGCCACCGATTCCCTGGTGCGAACAGAATGCCACGAGATATGGATGTGGTTGGTGAGGTTACTGAACTCGTTCACTCACCGGTTCACACGGCACCATTGGCTCGTGTAAAGTTGCCAGATGGCGACACAACACTTGTGGTTGCAACAGAAGGCGTTTCCATCGGAAGCAAGATTGCAATCGGAGACAACGTATCTCTACGACCGGGGAACATTACCCTGCTTTCCGAAATTCCTGAAGGAACAGCCATCAACAACGTTGAACTTCGACCAGGTGATGGCGGCAAGGTTGCCCGTTCTGCAGGAAATTCATGCATCGTCGAAGCCAAGATAGGCGACAAGGTCCGTATTCGAATGCCATCCGGTTCCCTCAAGGAACTTCCAGGCCATTGTCGAGCCACCATCGGTGTGCTCGCTGGTCATGGCCGTGATGAGATGCCACTGCGAACTGCAGGTGCTGCTCATTACAAAGCGAAGGCTCGTGGTAAACTCTTCCCGCACGTCAGCGGTGTTGCCATGAATCCCGTGGATCACCCGCACGGTGGTGGAAACCACCAAGCTGTCCACGGACCGAACTCAGTTGCCCGAAGCACTCCGCCAGGTGCCAAGGTTGGATTGATTGCCCCACGCCGCACGGGTCGAGGTCGCGGCAAGCGAGTATGAGGTGTTGAAGTATGGGACGTAAGAAGAAGAAGTCATTCATGACCCCCAAGGCCAGTCGACGAAAGGCACGTAAGCGACTTTCGACAACAACGGCTCGTCAGAAGAAGGAATTCACATACCGTGGATATGCAATCGAAGAATTGGTCAACATGCCAATGTTCCCTGAGGAAGGATCCGATGAGTACCTTGCTCGTCTACTTCCAGCTCGCGTCAGACGTTCAATCGTCCGAGGATGGTCAGAGCAGAACCAGAAATTCGTCGAGCGCGTCAACCGCAGCAAGACAAATACGATCCGAACCCACCGACGTGACATGCCAATTCTACCACAATTCGTTGGTAAGACCATCGCAGTCCACAATGGCCAAAACTTTGTTGAGGTTGATGTGAAACCAGAAATGATTGGTCATTATCTCGGGGAATTCGCAATTACACGACGTGGAGTCGCCCACAGCGGGCCGGGTGTTGGTGCTACCCGTTCATCGAAGCACGTACCATTGAAGTGAGGTGAGGAGGATGAGCAACAAGCGAAACATGGACCGTCGAACCAAGCGTCGACAACTCCCACAACGTGGATACACACAACTTCTCCAAGGAAGCCGACTCGCAACAGCTCGAGCAGTCAATGTCGACATGCATGTCAAGCACTGTTTTGAAGTCGCCCGTGCGGTGAAAGGGATGACTGCTGGTAAGGCCATCAACTTCCTAAACGAAGTTCTTCTCATCGACTCAGACCGAGCCGATGTTCGTCGAAAAGCTAGCGCAGTTCCGTACCGATTGGGCAGTGGAAACAAGCGAAGAAAGCGATCAGGTCCTTCGATGGTTGGACACCGAAAAGGAAAGGTCGGGCCAGGTCGATACCCAGTCAAGGCAAGCCGTGCGTTCATCAAACTCATTCAGAGTGCAATGGAAAACGCTCGTCACCAATACGATGACGTCGAACCCGAAGATATGGAAATCACACACGTTGCAGCACACCGTGGCCAAATCCGTCGTGGATGGATTCCACGAGCCCGTGGTCGAGCAACGCCAAGCAACCACTACCAGGTGAACCTCGAGATTTTCCTCGAAGACTTCACCGCAACCGACGACGAGTTGGAGGACGAATTCTGAGGTGAACAATCATGGCAGGCAAGAAGAGTACAATCAAAGCAATCGTCGACCGAAACGTCGAGCGTCACCTCGTCAAGGAATTTTTGATGAAGAACACAAAACGCTCTGGATTTGGTGGATTGGACATCAAGCGAACACCCAATGGAACCGAGGTCACCGTTCACGCAGAGCGACCAGGTCTTGTTATTGGGCGCAAAGGCAAGATCATCAAAGAACTTGAAAGTCGCTTGAAGAGTGAGTTCGAATTGTTTGAACCACAACTCAAAGTCGAAGAAATCAAATCTTCTGATTCAACATTGAATGCGCAAGTCATGGCCGAAAAGATTGCATCCGCTCTCGAGCGCGGCTGGTATTACCGTCGTGCTGGAAACAGCGCTGCAGAGAACATCATGTCCGCAGGTGCTCGTGGTGTCATCGTCACCGTTGCAGGGAAGCTTACAGGATCTCGAAACCGAACCCAGAAATTCATCATGGGTCACGTCAAGTACTGTGGCGAAACCGCACTTCAGCACATGGACAAAGGTTACGCAGTCGCAGTTCGCAAACTCGGAACCATTGGTGTCACCGTCGAAATCATGCGAGCCAACACTCGTCTTCCACACGAAATCTCAATCTTCTCCGATGAAGAACTAAAGATTCGCGAAGAGCAGGGAGAAGAAGGCGAGGCTGCAACCACCGTGGAGGTGGAAGAGTGAGCCACGTCCGCAACCGAGACATCGCAGCCATGAGCCGCGAAGCACTTGAGGCCCGTTTGACCGAGTTGCAAGATGAACTTCTTCAACTTCAAGCGGAAAAGGCGCTCGGTGGTACGCCATCAAACATGGGCGCCTACAAAGCAACTCGACGAAGTATTGCACGAATCAAATCCCACTTAGGGAACAACTGAATGAACACGAGGTGATGAACAACTATGGCGGCAATTTGTGGTGTATGTGGTCTACCAGACGAACTATGCATCTGTCAAGAAATTGCAAAGGAACAACAACGAGCAATCTTATCCACCGACAGAAGGAGATACGGAAAAATCGTAACAAAAGTGGAAGGAATTGACGACGTAGCAATCGACATCAATCAACTAGCAAAATTACTCAAAAACAAATGCGCTGCCGGGGGAACTGTCAAAGGTCGAATCATCGAATTACAAGGCGATCACAAAAAGAAGGCAGCAAACGTATTACGAAACAATGGATTTAATGTGGAGGTGAGATAAATGACGGAAATGAACACAACTTGGATTGGTCAACAATTGGCCGTTGTTGAGTCCACCGACCCAACACTCATCGGACGTTCTGGAAACGTTGTCGATGAAACACAAAAGACGCTGACCATCCTTGAGAACGGCCACGAGCGTGTTCTCGGAAAAGCAGCGATTCAATTTACACTCAACGGCGGAACTACCGTCCTATCTGGGTCGTCTCTGCGGCAACGACCCGAAGATCGTATGAGCCGCAAATACAAGGAGGCATGAAAATGCGAGAAATTGGAATAGATGTTAAATTACCAACTGGCGAATGGGACGGAGATGAAAATTGTCCCTTCTACGGAAGCCTACGCTTGCGTGGTCAGATGTTCGAAGGCGTTGTATCCGGAGTTGGTATGCAGAAAACCATCACCATCGAGCGAAACAACGTTCGATACATGAAGAAGTACGAGCGTTTTGAGAAGCGAACCAGCACCCTCAGTGCGCACCTTCCAAGCTGCATCGGCGACATTGAAATCGGTGACAGCGTTCGTGTTATGGAATGCCGCCCTCTGTCAAAGACGGTCTCGTTCTGTGTAATCGAAAAGACTGGAGGTGAATCCTGATGCGTGGAATTGCAGGTCGTCAAACACGTGGTCTACCGACCATGGCTCGATTGCATGTTGCCGACAACACTGGTGCAAAAATTGTTCAGATTGTCAACGTGATTAAACTCGGTGGAACCATGCGTCGGTACCCAGCAGGTGGCGTTGGTGATATGACCAAGGTTTCCGTCAAGAAGGGTACACCAGATACCCGTCGTCAAATGTTTAACGCTGTCATCATTCGACAGCGCCGCCCATTCCGTCGTGCAGACGGTACGTGGGTTCAATTCGAAGACAACGCTTGTGTAATTACCAACATCAAAGGCGAAGTCCAGGGTTCCGATATCAAGGGCCCAGTATCTCGTGAGGCTGCCGAACGCTGGCCTCGTATCGCTGCAACAGCGAAGCAGATTGTATGAGGTGAAGAAAATGGTCAAGTCAAGTAAACCAGGAAAGCAACGAAAGGCGCAATACAACGCCTCCATGCACACCAAGCGTAAGCGAGTTTCAGCACGACTGCAACTCGACAAGCCTGATGAGCGATTCGCCGGAGTTCGATCCGTTACCGTCCGTGCTGGTGACACAGTTCGCGTCATTCGTGGAGATTTCTCTCACGGCGGCAAGCGTCACGGTGGAAAGCGCAAGGCTGAGCCACTTACTGGCCCCGTCATCGGTATCGATGCCAACAAGGGCCGCATCCTCATCGAGGGTGCAAAGCAATCCAAATCCGATAACAGAGAAGAGGCAGTTCCGGTCCATGCCTCCAACGTCGTCGTCGTTAAACTCGATGAGACGGACAAACTGCGTATGCAGAAATTGACCGAGGATAGGAGTTGAAGAATATGGGTAGCAGCAGTCACTTGAAACGTTTGGCCATGCCACGAAGCTGGCCTCTTCCTCGTAAGACAACCATTTGGGTCACACGCCCAAGTCCAGGTGGACATTCCTTGGAGCGATGCATGCCTGTTAATCTCGTCATTCGTGATGTTCTTGGTCGAGCACAAAGCGCCCGCGAAGTTCGATTTATCGTTCACAATGAGTTGGTGAAGGTTGATGGTCGCGTCTGCAAAGACACCCGCCGAGGAGTCGGCCTCATGGATGTTCTCTCACTTGGTGATGAGCACTTCCGATGCATGCTCGACGCAAACGGTCGTCTTCGATATGTCAAGATTTCAGCTGAAGAAGCAGCGTGGAAAATTGTTCGAATCGAAGGCAAGACCACAATCAAGGGTGGTAAGACCCAGATCAATCTCCACGATGGTCGAAACATGCTTGTTGAGGATGCAAAAGAATACAGCACGGGAGACTCAATCAAAATTTCCCTTCCAGATCAAAGCGTGCTTGAGCACATTCCATTCGCCGAGGGCGTGCGATGTTACCTCATCGGAGGTACCCACGTTGGCGAAATGGCTTCGATGAAGGAGCGCATTGTCAAGCGATCCAGCATGCCCAACGAAGTCGCATTTGACAAATTCGGTACAACCGAAGTCAACGTTTTCGCAGTTGGTGATGCAAGCATCCCAGTCATGGAGGTGAAGGCATGAGTGAGACAGTTAATCCAATGAGCGTACCTCGAATCACAAAGGTTTGCGTCAACATCGGTGTTGGCGAAGGTGGCGATCGACTCGTCAACGCAGAGAACGTTCTCGAGATGGTTACCGGTGTACGTCCTCAACGAACACTCGGAAAAATCCAAAACCGTGACCTGAAAGTTCGTGAAGGTGCCCCAATCGGTTGCCGGTCAACCATGCGAAATCAGGCTTCCATCAAGGAATTCCTGACCAACGCCTTCTGGGTCCGAGACAACACCATTCCAAGCTGGAACTTTGACGCCCAAGGAAATCTTTCCTTTGGAGTCCGTGATTACACGGATTTCCCCGAGCAAAAGTACGATCCAGACATCGGAATTTACGGAATGGACATCAACGTCGTTCTCGAACGACCAGGCCACCGAATAAGCCGCCGAAGAAAGGCAAAGAGCAAGGTGGGCAAGAGCCACGGCGTCTCACGGGATGAGTCGATGGAGTGGTTCAAGTCGAACTTTGGAATTAAAATCATGGAGGAATGAAAATGGCAAGAGATCATGGAGAATACATGGGACGAACAATTGGATGTCGCCGATGCGGACGACGTCGAGGGATGATTCGACGACATGGGCTACGCTTGTGCCGTCAATGCTTCCGAGATGTTGGCCCTGAGATAGGCTTCAAAAAGATGAACTGAGGTGATTATGAATGCAATTTGATCCATTAAACGACGCACTCGTCAAGATTTACAACGCAGAGCAAGCTGGTCGATTCGACGTCCAATTGACGCCTGCATCCAAGTTACTCGGAAACGTTCTCAACATTATGCAGACTTCCGGATACATCGGAGAGTACTCACGTGTGGAAAACGGCCGAGGAGATGCTTTTGTCGTTCAGCTACGCGGAACCATCAACCGATGCGGTACTGTAAAACCACGACACAGTGTTCGCCGACAAGAATTCGAAAAGTGGGAGACACGATATCTCCCTGCACAGGACTTTGGTCTCCTTATTCTGACGACCAATTCCGGCGTCATGAACCACTACGATGCGAAAGACGCCCGCATCGGCGGCAAACTGCTTGCCTACGTGTACTGAGGTGAAAAGCATGGTAAAAATCGACAGAATCGAACACAACGTAACCATCCCTGAAGGCGTTACAGCCACAATCAGCGAAGATGGCGTCGTCACCATTGCTGGACCAAACGGATCACTTTCACGAGAATTCGTGTCTTCAAGGGTCGATATTCTCCAAGACGGAGGAGGTCTCATGGTACGAACCGATTTACCCCGCCGAAAAGACAAGGCAATGGCAGGTACATGGAATGCTCACTTGAACAACATGGTGAAGGGTGTGACTCAAGGTTTCACCTACCACCTCAAGGCATTCTACTCTCACTTTCCAATGACGCTCGCTGTCCAAGGGAAGAACTTTGTTGTGAACAACTATTTCGGTGAGAAAGTTCCACGATCAGCAAACATTCTTCCTGGCGTTGACGTCAAAGTCTCAAACAAAGTTGAGATTACTGTTTCAGGAATCGATAAAGAACTCGTTGGCCAAACTGCAGCAAACATCGAGCGTTGCACGACGGTCAAGAAGCGAGATCGACGTGTCTTCCAAGACGGAATATACCGTCTCAGCAAGGAGTGATGAAGGATGACAGAAGAATATGAAAGTATGACTGTAGCACAACTCAAGGAATTGCTCAAAGAGCAAGGATTACCTGTTTCTGGAAAGAAAGCAGACCTCATCGAGCGCCTCGCAGGTGCTGCAGAGGAAGAAGCGCCCCCCGTCGAAGAAACAGAGGCTGCGTCCGATGACGAAGAAGAAGAGGACGATTTCTTTGAAGACGACGATGACTGGGATGACGATGAAGATGAAGTTCACGTCGCAAAGCAAAAGCCAGTACTCGACGAAGAGACGCAAGAAGCGCTTGCTCTACGTGCAGCTCAAAAGAAGAAGACTCCTTCGTTCCGCCGAACCGAATGGTTCCGCTACAAGCGATTGTCACGATCCGGATGGCGTGCTCCACACGGTATGGACAGCAAGCAACGTCGAAATTACAAGTATCGAGGCTCACTTGTTCGTGTTGGACACGGTAAGGTCGCAGCCGCTCGTGGGCTTCACCCAAGTGGTTTTCAAGAAATCATGGTTCACAACACGAACGATCTCGAATCGATCGATCCCGAGACACAGGCAGCTCGAGTCGGACGTACCGTTGGTGGCCGAAAGCGTGAGAACATCCACGCTCGTGCTGATGAATTAGGGATTCGTATCCTGAACCGAAGGAGGAATGTTTGATGCAACTAACCAACCAAAAGCGTCTCGCTGCGAAAATTCTCAAGTGCGGTGAAAACCGAGTTTGGATCAACCCTGATTACATTGATGAGGTTGCATCATCTGTACAGGCAGATGATATTCGTGAATTCATCGAAGAAGGATTAATTCGTGCAAAGGCCATTAAAGGCACATCCCGAGTACGGGCACGCACTCGACAAGAACAGCGTCGTAAAGGTCGACAAAAAGGCCAGGGTAAGCGAACGGGGACTGCAAACGCTCGCAACCCACGCAAGAATCGTTGGATGCGAACCATTCGTTCGCAACGACGTGCTCTCAAAGACTTGCGAGAGAATGATGAAATCACCTCGTCGCAATATCGACGCTACTACCTCAAAGCAAAGGGTGGTTCATACCGATCCATTGCCCACCTTCGGTCTCAAATGACTCTTGAAGGTATAGAACTCAAGGAAGGTGACAACTGATGCAAGGAAACCGACGACGCTCTGTCCTTCGACGACGCAAAGCTGGACTTACTGATTATCGACGACGTCTACGTCTGCTACGAAGTGAACAACCTCGTGCTGTCGTTCGCATCTCAAACACACGAACTTCGTGCCAGTTGGTGACATGGGCTGCTGGAGGTGACAACGTTGCGCTGAATGTTACAGGCAACGATTTGGTCAAGAAATTCTCATGGCCAGACAATATGTCAAAGAAATCCGTTCCTGCATCCTATCTCGTAGGATACGCTCTCGGCAAAGCAGCAATCGCTGCAGGCCATGAAGATGCAGTTCTCGACATAGGACTTGCTGCAAGCACACCGGGTGGTCGTGTTTTTGCTGCACTTCGTGGAATGGTTGAGGCCGGATTGAACGTTCCGCACAGCGACGAAATTCTTCCAAGCGATGAGCGAATCACTGGAGTCCACATCGACGAAGGTGTTGCAAGCGCAATTGAAACAACCAAAACATCCATTGAGGGGGCTTACTGATGACAGAAGAAGAAACACCAGAAATCAACCAAGCACCGGGTATGATCCTTGCTTACGCTCCACAAGAAGCTGAAGAAACCGGTGGACGTCGAAGACGACGTAATGCCCAATCCGATGCGATTAACAATCTCCGAAACTGGACGCCTCGTACACGTCTAGGAAACATGGTTTACGCCGGAATTATCACAAATTACGAAGACGCACTCGCAAGTGGACTTCCGATTCGTGAAGTCGAAATTGTCGATGCTCTTCTCCCTGAGTTGGAAGACGAAATCATCAACGTCAACATGGTTCAACGAATGACTGACAGTGGTCGACGTGTACGATTCAACGTCATGGCATGTGTCGGAAACCGTAACGGCTATGTCGGTCTTGCAATGGCCAAAGCAAAAGAAGTATCCAATGCGATTCAGAAAGCCATTGTTGCTGCCAAACTCAATCTGATCAGCGTTCAGCGTGGTAACGGTTCTTGGGAATCATCCGCTGGACCCGGAACATCCGTCCCAATCAAAGTGAACGGACGATCTGCATCAACACGAGTAACACTCATGCCTGCTGCGAAAGGAAAAGGTCTGGTTATTGGTGAGACTGGCAAGAAAGTTCTCGAACTCGCAGGGGTAACCGACGTTCTTTCACGAACCAAGGGACAAACCCGAACAACCATCAATTACGCTGCTGCAACCTTCAACGCACTCAAAACGTTAAATTCAACCCGTATCAGCAACGAACAGCGACAACGCTTGCACATCAACACTGGGAGGGTATTGAAGTGAGTTACATCGTAGTAAGAGCACGGAGCAACGTTGGCGTCGAGCGATCCATTCGCGAGACCATGTCGTACCTCAACCTCACCAAAGTAAACCATGCAGTCATCATTCCAGAGAATGATCAATACGTGGGTATGCTTCGTAAGGCCAAGGATTACATCACATGGGGTAAGGCCGACCTTGCTACTGTCGAATCCATGCTCTCCGAGCGTGGAAGAATGAGCGGTGATGCACCCTTGACCGATGCTGTCGTCGCAGAAGCATCCGATTACAAGACCATTGGAGACTTTGCAAAGGCAATCGTCGCCGATGAGGCAACTGTCAAAGATGTTCCAGGCTTGAAGCGCGTCTTCCGTTTGCATCCTCCTCGAGGACCAAAAGGATGGGGCGGAATCAAGCGATCCTACGTCGTTGGTGGCGCACTCGGTTCCCGAGGCGAAGACATCAAGGCACTTGTTGAAAGAATGATTTGAGGTGATATGATGGGTACAAAAGCAAACAAGCACCGTGGTCGAAACCGATACCATGGTCGTGGAAAGAAAGCTGGCCGTGGCGCAGGTAAGCGTGGTGGCCGCGGAAATGCAGGTATGAACAAACATCGTGTAATGACTCGAATCAAGTACATGCCGGGTCACTGGGGTATGCACGGTTTCAATCGTCATCCATCTCTTCGCAATGTGCATGTCACATGCAACGTCAGCCAACTCGAAGGAATGGCAGACGGAAAGGACAGCATCAACCTTGGAGAACTCGGAATCGACAAACTCCTCGGGTCTGGACGAATCAATGCAGCAATGACCATCACAGTCGCTAACGCTAGCGCTACGGCAATCGAAAAGGTTGAGGCAGCCGGTGGCTCCGTCAACCTCGAAGACAGCGAAGACTTTGACGAATGGGAAGAAGAGTGAACAAGGAGGTCTCTAAATGAAACACAAGCCAGTACCAATCGGTGTCGTTCTCACCGGTGTACTCTACTTTGGTCTCCTCTTCTACTGGCAATGGGATGAACTTTCTGGCGCCGGTGCAGCACGGGACGCAGCCATCTTCGGCATCGTATTGGCGATTGCACACGTAGCCTACGTCATGGCTTGTTTCCAAATTGACCTTCCCGCCTCAATGAAGCAACTGCCGATTATTGGCCGCTATGCCAAACTCTACGGATGGCTGATTTTCGTCTTCATCGCCGTTTGGTATTGCCGTCCTGAAAAATGGGGCGGGTACGATGAAGCCGTTGGGTTCCTCCTCGTAGGTGTCCTTTTGCTCGGTTTTGGTGCTGCAGCCATTCTTACGTGTTTCATGTGGAGCGGCGACCAAAGCAGTCGTTTGTACGCTCTCAGCCGATTCGTCGATGTTTACCCTGCCATCACCAAACCTGATCGTCACGTTCGATTCGGAGAAAAGATGTGGACAACAACCTTCGTTCTCATCATCTACTTCGCAATGACCAACGTCATGCTCTACGGACTAAGCGGACAAGCAATGGATTTGTTTAGCGGATTCCGTTCAATCATGGCTGGTGCTTCGGGTACAATCATGCACTTGGGTATCGGTCCGATTGTTACCGGTTCAATTATCATGCAATTGTTTGCTGGTGCCAAAATCATTCGTCTTGACCTTACCAACAGCGATGACAAGGCAATGTACCAAGGTGTTCAGAAACTTCTCGTTCTCATTATGATTCCAATCGAATCTATTCCACAGACCTATGGTTTCCTCGACCCTTCAGAATTCCTCATCGATGAATACGGAATCGGCTGGGCGAACTTCGTTATTGTTGCTCAATTGTTTGCAGGTTCTTATCTGGTCTTCCTTCTCGATGAGCTGGTCAGCAAGTGGGGTATCGGATCCGGTATGTCCCTGTTCATCGCAGCAGGTGTTGCACAATCAACATTCGTTGGTACACTTTCACCTCTTCCAACCACTGCAGGTTTCGCTTACTCCGTAGAAAACCCGCCTGCTGGTACGCTTCCAATGATCTTCTACATGTTCAGGACGGCGACGAATGGTGAGATGATATCACTGAACGGGTTCGAGATGATTCTGTTGGGTGATGCGACGCATCCGAATGCTGTGATTGCCTTGGTTTCCAGTATCATCGTCTTCCTCGTGGTGGCCTATGCCGAATCGAGCAAATTGGAATTGCCATTGACGCACGGAAAGGTTCGTGGTCATCGTGGTAAGTATCCTATTCGATTGGTCTACGCTTCGAACATTCCTGTCATTTTGATGGCTGCATTGCTCGCAAACGTCAACATGTTCTCGCTCTTGTTCTGGAGTCATCCAACGATGTCACAGACGCCGATATTAGGTCGGCAGGGTTGGTTCTCCATGTCGGATTACATTGGGACGTATGAGCCGGGTCAGACAGCCGCGTCAGGTGGGTTTGCCTGGTATGCATCCATGCCTGCTGGTGTCAACGATTGGCTGATTCCGTTACTGAATCAGCAATCGGATATGTTTGGCCATAGTTTGGGCCAGATCATGCTTCACGTTGTGTTCTATGTGGTCTTGATGACCGTTGGTTCGATGGTCTTCGCGAAGTTTTGGATCGACACCACCAACATGGGTACCAAGGACGTTGCCAAGCAAATTGAACGAACAGGCATGCAGATTCCAGGTTTCCGTAAGAACCCGAAGGTTTTGGAGAAGATTCTCGAGAATTACATTCCTCCAGTTACCTACTTCTCTGGTGCGTTTGTAGGTTTACTGGCAGCAGGTGCTGACTTGCTTGGTACGGTTGGTAATGCAACCGGTACAGGTCTGTTGCTGGCTGTTGGTATTATCTTGAGAACGTACGAGCAAATCCAGAAGGAACAAGCCATGGAGATGCATCCAATGCTGCGACAATTCTTCGGCGCTGAGTAACATTCGAAACAGTGCTTGGCTGCAAACCGAGCCAATTTATTTGTCAGTCATCGCAGCCCAAAAGGACTGGATCACGTTCACCATAACCCGGCCATTCCATCATTTCACTGGTTGAGTTCTCAAACAATCCGTCCCAAGTGCCGTCACACAAAAGATAGTCCGGATAGTCATAATCCCCCTCTGCATCAATTCGCAATGCTGAGAAGCTAACCGATGTATCACCTAACTGATCAGCGTATCCTGTCTCGATCCTAACATGGGTTACATTTTCAGCAGTAGCAGAAAATTGATGTCTGAACCAGCTGTTGGGCATGAAATCTTCAGCATACGTTTCATATGTGGCTCCACGCTCATAGAAGCCATACATCTCTGTTGATTCGTATTGGGAAGTCCATGTCGAACCGTTGTTGGTGCTGGTGTAGATTTCAATTCCTGAATAACCATTGGTAATCATAAACGGATGTTCCATCACGAGAATACTCACTCCATCGATATTGGTTACGTTATCCAGTTTGTAGGTGATTTCGAAACCTGAGGCCGTGCCCACCCTGTACTGATAGTTACACACTCCACCGTTGATGGCTAATTCGGGAATTGAATCTGTGTATGCATTCCGATTGGGGATTCGTTGATGATGGCCCTCAGTTTCCTCGATGACTACCTCGCTTGTTACGCTGATGGGAACTGTGACTGGATAGAGGACAGTCTCATCACACCACAAAGGTGGTAAATCATCATCATAATATGAATAATCACCGTTATACGGATCACCATATCCATCATCCCACGAGAACAGTGGAATTATACCAAATATCCCAGCCACTAACACTACGAACGTTATGACCATTCCCACTGAAACCAGTACCAATATCATTTGTGCTGTTTTAGGGTTCATATCGTGGTTTTTGGCACCTTTTATTGGATATTTGTAAGCAGACTGCTTTATTGTTTTTAATCCAAGTAATGCTATCAGCCGGCCCATGTCTCGTTCATCACCGATTGGATCGGAATGTAATTCTCCGCCATTGGCATCGATTATTCTATAATAATGGCGTTCGTTTGTGGAAGTCCTTCCATCGGAGGTTGATGTGGTAGTTGTTTTAATCCAAGTCAGTAATTTGTCAGTCATATCTTTGACGTAAATGAATTTCACAGAAGTACCTTCATACCAAACATAAGTTTCTTGCTCTTTGAAATGCTTGATGCTTCCACGGTTGAGATACTCCCGAGCTGTTACCAGTACAGCAGCGATGTTCGAGAAGACGATCCATACGCCGTTGTTTAAAATTAGTGAAAAGGGCACTCCGAGTAAAGATATTACAAAATAGGACAACACAAAGTCAAGAAACCTGTACAGTTTATGGGTTTCTGGTGTTTCAATCGATGCAAGTTTTGCAACATCGGTCTGCTGCATTGCCTCGATCCGCTGCTGTGTCGGTGCTACTGCAGTTGATGGCGGCATGGGGTTGTCGTTGTTATCAACGTTGGCGGGTTGACTATCCGAATCCGTCAAGATAATTGATTCTAGATATTTCAAGGCATCATCGATATCACCGGTTTGCTGATGCTGCATTTCACCATCTGTCCAATATTCGAACAGACTACTTTCCATGTGCATTTGAAAAAAGGCGTTTCTATCAGCATCTAGGTGGATAATCCAAAATCCATCGCAAGACAGGATCGCACGAATCGCTTCATACGACAATTCTGTTTGTTTGTCGAGTTGAAACTCTTGTGTTTTCCCATCAACTTCAATTTTTAAGGGATTAGGAAAGTGAATTTTTTCAGACTGTTCTGCATCCTCAGGAGGTTTAATGCCCCAAAATTCAGTTGACACGATTATCCCATTACATATTGGTTTTTTTTATTTTGGCCGACAGTACCATTCAGTAGTGCAAATAGAGGACAATGAGAGTCTGCGGAAAGATGACATGGTTAACTCAATCAAGAAATCGCAACTAGACTTCAAACGGGCCAGTGCTAACGATGTCGTCTGTTATCGATTCGAATCAGGGCATAAATAAATTGCTTGATTGGCTCGCAGTGAGCGACTTTGAGGCCAATTACAGGCGGGTATCTTGATATAGGGGGGGTGAGTGGGTGAGTTGCTTGCGTCGTTGGGAACGGCGTTGGGACCCGAGTCCTCGGACGGTGAAGGTTTCCATCACCCAACGACGACAGCCGAAGCACATGCGATTCTGAGAAACCTCCGGGATGGAGCTCGCTCAGGGTCAGGTAGGTGATTAGAGATTATGACGTATTTTTTGTTGTGCAAGAGATAGTGCTCATAACCTCGCCAAGAAATTTAGGACAGCAAATTAA
>MDTB01134101.1_pt1 | contig 17332 bp, 29 predicted proteins | sample 811161 | NCBI WGS metagenome assembly MDTB01 (sample SAMN05326650, study PRJNA326480) | marine metagenome | isolation source: seawater | place: Mediterranean Sea | collected 2009
AAGGAAGGGTTCACGATACTCTTTAATAGAGTCTATAGGCATATTCTCGTCACTGAATAAGAAGTCAGTTGCACGAGTCTTACCGCCTGGATATCTGAGTGGAGATTTTAAATCTTTCATGTTGTATATAGTACACTAGTCCACACTAAATGTCAAGGTAAAAATAAATCAAAATAATGCTTGACAAACCTTGCTGTTGTTGTTATAATAAGTGTATAAAATGAAAAAAGGAAAGGAAATTATGACACCATTTATCAAAGAAGAGTTCACATGGGACGGTATGTATCTCATGTATAGAGGTAAACACACTAAGAGTGTGAACATGGAGGTCGCAAGTCCTAACTGTCACCCATCTTGGGTTGGTAAACCAAAACCTGAGTTTATCGCAAGGTTCAAGTATGGTAGAAAACCGTGGAAATCATGGGTTAACTTCCTAGTCAAGAACTGTTATGTTGAACAGTATCTTGAACTGTCTGAAGAGATTCACCCAAAACCCGCAATGCAACTACTTGGATACAAGGGGAAGTAATGGAGTATTTACAAGAGATTACTGATTGGGGAGATGTAAATGTCTCCAATCATACTTACATTGTGAACAAGGCATCCCAACTTGTGGGATACATAAAACAGGGTACTACCGAAGAAATCATCTTCAAGAAACCCATGAAACAGTTCTCTAAGAGTAGGAGAAAGTTCAAAAAATTATGAGAAAACACTTGACAAAGTGTGTTCTTGTTGTTATAATAAGTATATAATCAAGAAAGGAGAGATTATGATAAACCTGAAAAACTATGAATGTCCCGACTACGAAAGTGGTCTTTATAAGGGTATCCCTATGGAATATAGGAATGCACCTGTTATACAAGAAATCTTGAAGACAAGATTGTTCACTGTAAGATACAGAGGAACGAGTAAGAATGATTACGACAGACCACAAGATTTCTGTCACAAAGATTATGCGGATACCTTCGCAATCTATCCATATGCAAACTATGACGAATATCAAACTAAGGACGATTACCTTGGTCTTGAGAAACCTAAGTACGACCCTGTTGTAAGAAACTATGAAGACATTAGGGAGTTCAGAGATACGCATATAAGATTGACATGTGAAGTTGCGGATGCAATCGTAAGAGAAATGACTGAGGGAGTTGCATAATGTCCCATGATACATTAATGAGGTGGTCTTTTATAGGACTAGTCGCATCCAGTGTACTTTTATACAGTCTGGATGCAGATTCATCACCTGAGATGGATGGGACAGTTTCTATAGAAACATATTGTCTTGCAAAGAACATTTACTTTGAATCGGGTAATCAACCTCTTGCGGGTAAGATTGCAGTTGCACAAGTAGTATTGAATCGTATGGAACACAGGTCATATCCCAAAGATGTGTGTGGTGTTATATACCAATCAAAATGGAGAACTAATTGGAAAGGTAATGAAGTTCCAGTTAGAAACATGTGTCAGTTTAGTTGGTTCTGTGACGGTAAGTCAGATGAACCTTTGGACACAAAAACTTGGGAGTCATCTCTCAAACTTGCACAGATGGTTTTGCTTGGATACTATCCCGATATCACAGAAGGTGCAACACATTATCATTCTATTATGGTAGACCCATATTGGAATGATTCATTAAATGAAACTGTTCAAATAACAGACCACATTTTTTATAAATAAGGAATATATTATGTATGAAGTAAGATTAGCAAATACAGGTTTAGACTGTATGAAATGGTATTCATTCGATACCGCAAAAGAAGCTGTTAAGTTTGTTTTGAAAGAACTGCACTGCGTTGGATTTACAGTAGATGGTAAGACCTACGAAGAAAAGTTCGAAGAAATCGTCTGGGTTGGAAAAGGAAGAATCAATGAAGTATGATTATCACAGATTAATTAACAATGCAGTTGCAGCACAAGAAAGAAGTGCCACTGAGTGGGGTAAAACCTACTGGAAAGGTGTGGTTGTTGCGTTAACAAAAAAGTTGCATGAAGACGAAGTAGTCCATTAAACTCTTATAAATAGTAGTATAGACTATTAAGAGGACATTATGGCAGTCACATCAAACGTTCAAGTCACAGACGAAGAACTTACATCAAATTTAAATTACTTACAACCTACTGGGTTTAAGGTAATTATTGACAGGACTAAGTACCCAAACATGGAGTACTTTGTTCAGTCTGTGTCACATCCTGGCGCTCAATTAACTCCGTTGGAATTACCTGTACGTAGGATTACATCTGTACCTTTAGCGGGTGACAAACTAACATTCTCAGAGGTTTCGTTCGATATTATTGTGGACGAAAACATGACATCTTATAAAGAGATGTATAATTGGATGATTCGTATAGTAAATGAAGGACAAGTATCTGCGGGTGAAAGGGATACAAAGAAACCTACCTATGCGGATATAACTTTATCTGTGTTGTCTAGTCACAATAACACTGCACAGAAGATTAGATATCTTGATTGTGTTCCAACTGGATTGGGTGCAATTGAGTTTCAATCTACTTCGGGTGACACTACATATGTTACCTTTAATGCATCATTTAGGTTCTCACAATTTGAGATTATTTGACATTTAACCCTTTATTATGGTATAATACATTATGATTAACTTAGAAAGTATACTTGCTGAATGGCAAGAAGACAGTATTATTCGCAAAGACGATTATGAACAAGCGTCTATGAATACCCCTAAACTACACGCAAAATACCTTGAGTATTTGTCTCTGACCAAACTACGTTTGAAGAAAGCAGAGTTTGACCAAAAAACCTTACTGAAAGATAAGTATCTTTATTACGAAGGTAAGATGCCTGAAGAAGATATGACTGCACGTGGTTGGAAGTACGACCCGTTTGATGGTCTGAATCCTAAAGCTTTTACCAAGTCAACTAAAGAGACATTCTATAATGGTGATAAGGATATGCAAGAATCTGAAATAAAGATTCAAATGCTTAAAACTACCATAGAAACTCTATCAGAAATTGTGGACAATCTAAAGTGGAGACACCAGACGATTGGAAACATCATTAGGTGGAGACAATTCGAAAGCGGTATGTAAGGTATATATAGATGAATGACATTACCTAATACTATTACCGTTGGTCTTAAAGACCACTCTATGATGTTGATAGATTGTAATCAACACCAACTCCAAGAACTGCGGGACTACTTTTCCTTCTTTGTGCCTGGCTATAAATTTATGCCTGCATATAAGTCTAGAAGGTGGGACGGTAAAATCAAACTATTCAATCAGATAACCCGTGAATTAAATGCGGGTTTATATGAGCATGTAAAGAAATTTTGTTCTGACCGCATGTATCCTCTTCAATTACAAGAGACAGATTTTGGTCATCCCGCATTAACCAATCAAGTTAAACACCAAGAACTAATTAAATTCCAAAGTAAACTTAACCTACCGTTTCCATTATATGAATATCAATATGATGCGGTAACCCATGGTATAGAAAAGAAACGTTCCGTTTTATTGTCACCAACTGGTTCGGGTAAGTCATTTATTATCTACAACCTTATGCGTTGGTATCTAGATAATCACGATAAACAAATACTTATTGTTGTTCCGACAACAAGTCTAGTCGAACAGATGTATAAAGACTTTGAAGATTATGGTTATGATGTACAGAATAATGTACATCGTATCTACAGTGGTAAAGACAAGACTACTGACAAACCAGTTATTATCTCTACATGGCAATCAATCCATAGATTTTCTAAGGATTGGTTTGAGAATATGGGGTGTGTGTTTGGAGACGAAGTGCATCTATTCAAAGCAAAGTCTTTATCTGGTATCATGAATAAGTGTGTCAATGCGGAATATAGATTCGGTACTACGGGTACATTAGATGGTACAGAAACAAATAAACTTGTATTAGAAGGACTCTTTGGCCCTACTCATAGAGTGACAATGACTAAGGACTTACAAGAACAGGGTAAACTCGCAAAGATAGATATCTCTGTTTTACTACTTCGTTATCATAATGACGTATGTCACATGTTAAAGGAAGCGACCTATCAAGAAGAAATAGATTATATTGTTACCAATGAGAAAAGAAATAAACTTATAACTAATCTTGCCTTAGACCAGAAAGGTAATTCTCTGGTGTTATTCCAATTCGTAGAGAAACATGGTAAACCTTTGTTTGATATGATTAAGGATAAAGCGGGTGACCGACCAGTATATTATGTAAGTGGTGAGGTAGAGGCAAAAGACCGAGAACAGATACGTGGTATCGTAGAGGGACAAAAGAATGCAATTATTGTTGCTAGTTTGGGGACTTTCAGTACTGGTATTAATATTAGGAATTTACATAATATAGTATTCGCATCCCCTAGTAAGAGTCAAGTTAAGGTACTACAATCGATTGGGCGTGGACTGAGGAAGTCTGACGATGGTTCTGTGACCAAATTATACGATATAGCGGATGACTTACATATAAAATCACACAAGAACTTTACGTTGAGACACTCAGCAGAACGTATTAAGATATATACCAAGGAACAATTTCCACATAAGATTTATAAACTTGACTTGAAATGAACCAAATCCCTATAGTAGAGAGAAGACCCCATGGATTATTATTTGGTGGGTTTACCTCTCCCGATGAAAGACATGAAGAATATGCAAAGGAGATTCACACTGACTCAGAAATGGTGGTGCAAGGAATCTTTAATGGTATAGAAGCATTTCGTAGTTTTGGTAATCACAGAATCGCAACCCATATTAGAAAACATGGATGGGATGTAGAATGTATCGATTACAGTATATTCTTTACTAATGATGAACTATCTGAAATACTACGTACCAGAGTAACCAAGGATACTTTGTTTATTGGTTTCAGTATGATGTTCCATACGATGGCAACCGAACGACTCGTATGGTTTACCAATCACATAAGAGAAAACTATCCATGGGTGACACTCGTTGCGGGTGGACAAAAGACTTGGACAGTTACATGTGTTGAAGCGGATTATTATATCACTGGTAATGGTGAATATGCAATGAGTGCTTTATGTAAATATCTCATGGGTGAAGGAGAAGACCTAAAGGTACACAAGACGTTGAAGAATGGTGGTAAGTTAATTACCGCACAACACAGTTATCCGTGTTTCCCTAAGAGAGATGCAAACATATCATTCGAAGAACGTGACCACATTAAACCAAGTGAGACAATAAATATTGAGTTTGCACGGGGGTGTATCTTTGAGTGTAAGTATTGTTCATTTCCTCTACTGGGTATGAAACAAGATACGACCCGTAACGAAGAGAGTGTTTATCAAGAGTTGTTAGAGAACTACGAGAAGTGGGGAACAACTAACTACTATATTACAGATGATACAGTAAATGACTCGAAAGACAAGATTGCACTTATTGCTCGTGCAGTAAGAAGATTACCATTTCAACCACATTTCAGTGGGTATGTCAGAGCAGACCTATTGATTACACATGGAAAAGATACTTGGGATGATATGATTGATATGGGATTTACCTCACATAGTTATGGGGTAGAAACCTTTAATCATAAATCTGGTAAGACAGTAGGTAAAGGAATGAAACCAGAGAAACTCAAGAAGGGTCTATTAGAGATTCAAGAGTATTTTCGTGAGAGGTCACCTAACTACTACTGTGGTACATTCACAATGATTGCGGGTCTTCCTCATGAAACGTTTGAATCACTAGAAGAAACCAAGAATTGGGTCAACGAACATTGGGGTGGACATGTTGTATCCTTTCTACCGTTGATGTTATCAGAACCCGATGATGAACAAGCAGATGCGATTGACTGGAAGGTCTACAATAACTTCATGGAATATGGGTATACATACTCATATGATGAACCACATATAACAAATCCCGAAATAAGAGAAAAGGTTGAAGGGATGCGGAAGATGAAACGAAACAATAAGAACCGTGAAAAGAATCTCTGGAACTACTGGGTACATCCGAGTGGAGATTATGATTTTATAGATATGATTGAATGGGTACATGAATTCACCAAAGAACGAGTTGAGTCAAAAATGAATCCCGCAGGCGTATGGCAAACCTGTTTTGTCCATGCAGAAGTATGGGAAAATCCCAAAGAAGGGTATAAATATTATAAACAGGGACACGAAAATTTACCAGTTAAAGGTCTGATAAATATAATTAGAAACTATAAACTAAACAAAATGGAATTACAATGAGTTACAGAGAAGAGTTCGAATTAAGACAATTTAAATTAACCTCTGGGGAAGAGATTGTTGCGGAGATTCTCCAGTGGAATGAAGAAGTTCATGGTAGTCTTGAGATTGTAATTAGAAAAGCTATGAGACTAAAATTAGTTGAGACCGAAGAGGGTATCAAGTACTATTCGTTCCGACCTTGGATGGTTTACCAAGAACATCCCGAAGATATTCTTATCTTGAATGGGAACAATGTTATTGGTATTGCATTTCCACCCGATACTTTAGTCTTGCAATACGATACCGCAGTCAAAGAAATGACTGTTATGAACGAAGAAAGAGAACAAGAATTCACTCAGCAACTTGCTGACAAGGTTCATAAAGGAAGATTTGCACAAAGAAAACCACGTGCATCAAATGAAGATGGACTAAAAGAATTCTTACAACAGGATAGTGGGAGTAATGTTATCAGTATGTTTGGTGACATAGACCCGACAAAAATACACTAGTGATTAAACTTCGTAATGAACATGATGATTATCTCTTTGTCAAGACACTTGATGATGAAGATATGAATATGAGAATGGTTAACCGTATTGATTCAATCGGTGACCAAACTAATCACACAACTAATGTAAAAGCGGATTGTACTCTAAGTCTTTTAAAGTATCCTGAGTTTCAGAAACTACAAGTAATTGTAGAAGACTTCTGTAAAGAATCTTCTGAAAAGATACAGTTAGATTGGTGGGGTCATCATTCACGGGTTAATAGACCAATTTGGAATACATCCTATATACAATCACTGTACTGTAATGCTATGTGGGGAACACGGTCAGTTAGTGAACAAATCACGACACCGCACGACCATTGGCCAACCACGTGGTCATTTTGTTATTACATCGAACCACCCGAAGGATGTTCGAATTTATTTTTTCCAACATTAGGATATGGGTTAGAAATTGAACATGGGAAATTAGTTATCTTTAGAAGTCATTTAATACACGAAACTGTATCATTACCATTCGAAGATTACCGATATTGTGTTGCTGGAACTGTAGTATTCAGCCTCCCCGAACGCTAAGCTTATTATACACTGAGAAACAACTTTTGTCAAGCCCTAATTTAAAAAAAATCGGTATTACTTTTTCATGCTTTGACCTGTTCCATGCGGGACATGTTCAGATGTTAAGAGAAGCAAAAACTGTCTGTGATTATCTTATTGTAGGATTACAGGTAGACCCTAGTATTGACAGACCCGAAAAGAACTCCCCACTTCAATCTATAACTGAAAGATATATACAGGTAGATGCATGTAAATATGTAGATGAAATTATTCCCTACAGTACTGAATCGGATTTGCTAGACCTATTAGAACTGGTTCACTATGATATCAGAATAATTGGAGAGGAGTATAGAGATAAAGACTTCACTGGTAAACAATTAGCACTTGACAATTGCAGAGAGATATACTATAATAGTAGAAATCACAGATTCAGCAGCAGTCAATTACGAAATATAATGGAAAATGAAAATGGCAAAGACGGAAAAGATTAAACCAAAAGATAAACCGCATTACGTTAATAATGCACAATTCTCGCAATCAGTTGTAGACTACTGCACACTTGTAAAAGAATCAAAAGAGTCTGGTGGAAAACAACCCATCATTCCTGATTATATTGCAACATGTTTTTTAAAGATTTGTGAAGGATTATCACATAAGGCAAACTTCGTTCGATATACATATCGTGAAGAGATGGTAATGGATGCAGTAGAGAACTGTCTAAAAGCAATTCAGAACTATAATATTGAAGCTGCAACACGTACAGGTAAACCTAATGCGTTTGCATACTTTACACAGATTTCATGGTTTGCATTCCTACGTAGGATTGAGAAGGAGAAGAAACAACAAGATATTAAGATGAAGTACATGGAACAATCTGGTATCGAAAACTTCCTTGACCAAGAGTTAGGTGACGCACAATCAAATCAAGTTGCTGCCGCATTTGTTGACCAACTTAGATTCCGTATTGATGAAGTCAAAGACAGAGATAGGGAATGGAAAGAAATTGTTAAGAAGGAACGTAAGAGGAGAACTGTAAAAGTAGACTCTGACTTGGGTGACTTCATAGAAGATTAATGCGAGTAGGATTTATCTTATTGGGTGCGTTAGTAGTCAGTCGATTACTACCGCTACCCCCTAATTGTGAACCTCTATTGGGACTTGCTATACTATCACCATATTTGTCTAAGAACATGTGGGTTTGGTTTGCACCGTTACTGGTCATGTTAATATCAGATATCATTATCGGGTTTCATAGTCACATGTTATTTACGTATACTGCTCTTGCAGTCTCACCTTTTATAAGTAAACACATACACTACAAATATCAGGCACTTATGTGGAGTTGGATGTTGTGGCATGTAATGGCAAACTTTGGTCAATTATATCCCGCATTCTCACCAGAGGCACTTGTTTTCGATATAAGATTCTTACTAAGTGGGTTATGTGTGTTAGTCGTATATGACTTGACATTTTATGTCAGACGGAGTATAATAACCAGATGAATTACAAAGAACTAAAGAAAGACCGTAAAAAGTTACGTAAAAAAGCAATCAAATTGCAGAATAATTCTGCGGGTAAACTACCTATGGCAGACGCAATAAGAATTGCACAGAAAGATACTCCAACTAAATAAAGGTTATTAATTATGAGCGTGGGTTATAATAATCCGTCAACGGACAAACCTTACATTCAACTTATCTGCAATCCATACGAACACGAATCATCTGTTAATACTCGTGTTACTATTGATGTAATGCAAAAGGATTTAAGTCGTGATGAGATGATTGAAGTACTTGAAAATTTTATGAAATCAATGGGGTATGACTTTGAACCACATGAAGCACTTGGTATAGAAGTAATATGAAAATCGCTATATTAAACGATACCCATGCGGGTTGTCGAAATTCATCTGATATCTTTATGGATTATCAAGAACGTTTCTATGCAGAAGTGTTTTTTCCATACTTGATTGAGAATGATATCAAACATATCTTGCACTTAGGTGATTACTACGATAACCGTAAGACAATCAACTTTAAGGCACTACAACATAACCGTAAGATATTCCTAGAACCTATGCGTGAACTTGGTATTACCATGGACATAATTCCTGGCAATCATGACGTATACTATAAGAATACTAATGAGTTGAATGCATTGAAAGAACTACAGGGTCACTACATGAACGAAGTGAATCTTGTTATGAAACCAACAGTAGTAGATTATGATGGAACAGGTATCGCACTTGTCCCTTGGATTAATCCTGAGAACGAGAAGGAGTCGTTAGAATTCCTCGCAAACTGTAAGGCAGACATTGTTGGTGCTCACCTTGAGTTACAAGGATTTGAGATGTCCAAAGGTATGCCTTGTATGGAAGGTATGGATAGGAAACATTTTGACCGATTCGATATGGTATTGACTGGTCACTTCCATGCTAAATCAACTCAAAACAATATCTATTACTTGGGTAGTCAAATGGAGTTCTTCTGGAACGATTGTAATGACCCCAAACACTTCCATATACTTGATACTGAAACAAGAGAGTTAACACCTATTGTTAATCCTATTACCATATATGAAAAGATATATTACGACCATGAGAACATGCGTAAGTTTCAAGACCTCAAGTACCTTGACAATAAGTTCGTTAAGGTCATTGTCACTAACAAAGGTGACCCATATGAGTTCGAACGATTCATTGACCGTGTCCAAGCACAGAAGATTCACGAACTAAAGATTGCAGAAGATTTCAAGGAGTTTGTAGGTTCTAATGTAGACGATGGCAATATATCGGTTGACGATACAGAGACACTCGTATACGATTATATTGACAATGTTAATACTGACCTAGATAAGGGACGCATTAAGAAAGAGGTATCTAACTTAATGAAGGAAGCTCAATCAATGGAGATAGTCTAGTGGCAACCAAGAATGACATTACTGGAGACAAGATTCAGACTAAACCTGACGGTAGCACTGAATACGGTGATGGATGGGACAGAATATTTAGTAAGGACTTTAAACATAAACAACAGGACATGACTGAACTAAATGCAGATGGTAATCGTGACCGTGGACGTTATGGTGAGGACTTAGAAAAAGAACATCCATTCCCTTACTGGGAACACTACTGTACAGTAGAATCTGATTTGATGGGTGTCGCAAAAGGCGAACCTTGTAACTGGTGCGGTCTGACGGAGAACGATTAGACTTGACTTTATATGATGAAGGTGGTATACTACCCCAATGATAAATTTTAAAAAACTAAGATTTAAGAACTTCCTGTCTACAGGAAACAATTTTACTGATATAAGTTTTGATGACACACCGACTACGTTAGTGGTTGGTCACAACGGTGCGGGTAAGTCCACAATGTTGGATGCACTGTCGTTTGGACTATTTGGTAAACCCCATCGAAAGATTTCTAAGGGACAACTCGTAAACACTATTAACCAAAAAGGTACAATAGTTGAAGTTGAGTTCTCTATTGGTAAACAGAACTATAAGATTGTCCGTGGTATCAAACCTAATAAGTTTGAGATATGGGTCAATGGTAATATGGTTAACCAAGACTCTCATGCAAAAGAATATCAATCGATGCTTGAGAAAAACATTCTTATGTTGTCTCACAAATCATTTCACCAGATTGTAGTATTGGGTTCGTCATCCTTTGTACCCTTTATGCAATTAGCTGGCGGTTCAAGACGTGAGGTCATAGAAGACCTACTTGATATCAATATGTTCTCTAAGATGAATGGACTTCTTAAAGAGAAGATGTCTATTCTTAAAGACCAAATACACAACAACTCACATCAAATCAATCTAGTTGATACCAAAATCAATGCACAAAAGAAATATCTACGTGACCTGAGTGCGATATCCAGTCACCAGAAGAAACAGAAGTTAGATACTATTAAACAGTTACAAGAAGACATTCGTGTACTCAATGAGTCAAATGCGAAGGTCACTGAAGAAGTCACTGCGTCTAAAGAAGTTACTACTGATATTGTCAAGGTTGGTAAGGAACTAACATCCCTCAATGAGTTTGCAGCAGGATTTAAGACACAACAGAAGGATGTAGTTAAACAGGCAAAGTTCTTTGAAGAGAATGACAAATGTCCTACCTGTGACCAAGACATCGACCAGAAACTAAAAGAGTTTCATCTGAACAAGTGTAAGACAAAAGCGGGTACTATTAATGGTGCATTAGAGATGCACAGTCTACGTAAAGCAGACTTGGATGCAAAGTTAGAAGAACTTCATAAGATGCAAGACCATATCCGCAATTGGCAATCTAAGATTGATGCAAACACTCAAGAGATTATGAGTATCAATAGAAACATTGACACCTTGAATGGTGAGGTTTCCAAGATTGACGAGGGTACTGGTGACCTATCAGAAGCAAATACTGAGTTAGAATCTTTGCGTACTGATAAGGAAGACTTACAAGAATCCAAGTATAAACTTAATGAACAACACTCATACAATCAAGTGTATGCAGAATTGTTAAAAGACACTGGTATTAAGACCAAGATTATTAAACAGTACTTACCTGTCATCAATCAGTTGACTAACAAGTACCTACAGATTCTAGACTTCTTTGTACACTTTGATTTGGATGAAAGTTTCGTTGAAACTATTCGTTCAAGACATCGTGATAACTTTTCGTATGACTCATTCTCTGAGGGTGAGAAACAACGGATTGACTTGTCCCTACTATTTACGTGGAGACAGATTGCAAAGATGAAGAATAGTGTTGCGACCAATCTACTAGTCCTTGATGAAACTTTTGATTCATCTCTGGATGAAGAGGGTATTGAAAACCTCATGAAGATTATCTCTACACTAGGTGAAGATACAAACGTTTTTGTTATCTCACATAAGAGCGAACTCGAAGATGCACATTTCCATCGTAAGATTGAGTTCGTAAAAGAAAAGAACTTTAGTAAAATAAAGGCTTGACTTTAAATGAAACGTATGGTATCATACACTTTATAAATTACAAAACCGAGAGGAATATATTATGGAATTATCCGATACTACGATGAGTGTTCTAAAGAACTACTCAACCATTAACCCGAACATTGTTGTCACAGAAGGCAGCACACTAAAGACTATTTCAGTCGCACGTAATGTTCTATCTACTGTTGAACTTACTGAAGAGTTTCCACAGTCATTTGGAATATACGACCTGAATGAGTTTCTAAATGTTCTATCCCTAGTGGACTCACCACGACTCAAGTTCGAGAAGGACTTTGTGACTGTGGGTGATTCAACTGGACGTTCATCAGTGAAGTACTTCTTCTCTGACCCTGAGATGTTAACCTCGCCTGGCAAGACTATTAATATGCCAGAAGCAGAAGTTAATTTTGTACTAGATACAGATACATTGGGCAAAGTAAAACGTGCCGCTGCAGCTTTAGGTCACGATGAGATATCAATTACACCTGTGACGGGTGCGATTCGTTTATCAGTCATTGACAGTAAAGACGCAACAAGTAATGTATTCTCTATTGATGTAGAGGGTACGTACCCAGATGATGTTGATTTCAACTTCATCATGAATGTTGGTAACATAAAAGTTGTCAACGAAGACTTTGACGTAAGTATCAGTTCGAAACTTATTTCAAAATTTGCAAGTAAACAATCCACGATTGAATACTTTATTGCACTAGAAAAAACATCTAACTACGGAGCATAAAGATGGCAAAAGCACAACAAGCAGAAAAAGACCACTCTTCAATCTATGAACTTGGTAACAGAGTTGCTCGTTCTACAGTAGCAGTAATTGATACTGTTGTACAACGAGGTGGATTCAAGGGTGAGGAACTATCAACCATTGGTCAACTAAGAGACCAAGCGGTTCAGATTATTCAACTATGTGAGGAGTATCAATCCGAACAAGGAGTTGAAGAGTAAACGTTGCGTTCCTCGTGACGTGGGGGTGTGAGAGTTCCTTTCCTTTCCACCCCCGAATTTTTCTTGACTATTTGTTTCATATAGTGTACAATGTACATCATTAGAAACACTTTTATTATTATGGAGACGTTATGTCTAAAGAATTCCTCTGGGTTGAGAAGTATAGACCCCGCCTAATCGGAACTACCGTTCTACCCCAAGACCTGAAAGATACTTTCCAAAAGATTGTAGACTCGGGCGAAATCCCTAACATGTTATTCACTGGTACTGCGGGTACTGGTAAAACAACAATCGCTCGTGCGATATGTGACGAACTAGGACTTGACTATATTGTCATCAATGGTTCGGAGGAGGGTAACATCGATACCCTTCGTGGAAAGATTAAACAGTTTGCCTCATCCGTTTCTCTCTCAGGCGGTTACAAGGTTGTTATCCTTGATGAGGCAGACTACCTTAATGCACAGTCAACTCAACCCGCACTGCGTGGTTTTATCGAAGAGTTCTCTCAGAACTGTCGATTCATTCTGACTTGCAACTTCAAGAACAAAGTAATCGAACCCCTACACTCTCGTTGCAGTGTGTATGAGTTCAACACATCTAAAAAACAAATGGCACAACTTTGTGGTGAGTTTATGACTCGACTACAAATCATCCTTGATGGTGAAGGTGTCACATATAATAATGATGTTATTGCGGGACTAATTGGTAGGTACGCACCAGACTGGAGACGTGTACTCAATGAGGCACAACGTCATTCTATCTCTGGTAAGTTGGACACTGGTGTTCTCATTAACGAAAATAATGCAAACTACGGTTTACTTTTCCAGTCATTGAAATCCAAAGACTTCAAGAAGATGCGTAGTTGGGTGGTCAACAATATGGACACCGAACCCGCTGCAATCTTCCGTGGTATCTATGACTCTATGGAAGGTAAGGTTGCACCCACATCTATACCTCAACTGGTCTTGATACTCGCTGATTATCAATACAAGAATGCGTTTGTCGCTGACCACGAATTAAACTTGGTTGCATGTTTAACAGAATGCATGGCAAATGTGGAGTTTGTATAAATAATGATGCATAAACTTTGGACGATATGGAAACATGCTCTTGGTTCTTTTGATGAAGAAGACGGGTATGATGTACAGAATGAGAATAGAATCTCATACATCCGTACCTTTATCGTCCTCTCTAATTTGTTGTGCGTTTATCTAATAATGATTAATATTATAATAGGATGGTTTTATTGAAAAAATGGTGGAGAGTCTGGGCAAAAAGTCTTGGTGAGAAAGTCGGAGAGACTGACCAACAAGCAAACACCATAGCAGTCATTCGGACTGTTTGGTGGTTAACACACATGGCAACATGTATTTTTATTATTTTAAATGCGATAGCAAATCACGGTTGGGATTTAATATGAGTGGATTTTATCAAGAACAAGTAGAACAGTTCATGGTGCAAGGGGAACAAGAGTTTCCCCAAGATATCAAATCAGACATGGCAGACCTGTACATGTCTCTAATCACAGAAGAGTATAACGAAACATGGGAAGCATTCCATAAACGAGACCTCGTAGAAGTTGCGGATGGTCTTGCAGATATGGTGTGGGTCATTATGGGTATGGCATCCGTATTGAATATTCCCTTTGATGCAGTCTGGAATGAAGTCCGTGCATCTAACATGTCGAAGTTCGTTGACGGTAAAGTCGTTAAGAATGCAGACGGTAAGATTATGAAACCAGACGGATACTTCCGTCCTAACTTAAAGAAGGTATTGTCATGATTACATATTTACGACAAACATCCAATGTTCTTGACCAAGTAACAACAGACAAATTCGGTAATCGTATCCATAAGGATACGGGTGACTTTGTTATTGTGATTGCAAAAGGTGGAGAGAAAGTAGAACATCAACCAGTAACCATGGTTAAAGTGAATAACGAGTGGTTACCTAAACAGATGGAATTCGATTTTGGATAAGTGGGATGTAGCACATATGAAGACCGCAAAGGTTTATGCGAGTCTGTCTAGTGCTAGAAGACTACAGGTAGGTGCAGTTATCGTAAGAGATAATAGAATCATCTCTATTGGATACAATGGTATGCCTAGTGGATGGGACAATAACTGTGAACATACTACCGTTGTAAACAAAGCGTTGCCTGGCGAACCAGATAACTTTGTAGAAACTTTAAAAACTAAACCAGAGGTAATACATGCGGAATCGAATGCAATCACGAAAGTTGCAGCTTCAACGGAACAGACGAAGGGTGCAGTTCTCTACACGACACACTCCCCATGCGTTGACTGTGCCAAACTCATCCACCAGTCTGGAATCGAACGAGTTGTTTATGCAGAAGAGTACCCCAAAGGTGACCAAGGATTGACTTTCCTTGACAAGTGTGGTATAGTAGTTGATGTACAACCTCTCTAGGTATATTAAGAACAAATACGGATATCCTTCTACTAGGAAGGGTAATCTAATTGACATTTATGTGTGAGAAACAATGAATCCCTTTAATTATGTAAACAGTATCAACCTATCCAAGAAGGATATTATGATTACTCCAGAAGATGAGAAAGCATATAATTCCTTTATGGTTAACCGTAGTCTATCGTATTTCTCTGATACCGCTGTGATTGCGAATGAGATGAACCGATATCATCACCTAGATTCCCGTCTACAATATTCATTTCTTATAAATATAATTAGGAAACGAAAACGTTTCTCTAAGTGGGTAAAACCTGAATTAGAACATGACCTTGAGTCGGTGAAAGAATACTATGGATACAGCAATGAAAAAGCTAAACAATGCCTACATCTCTTATCACCTTCTCAGTTAAAAGAAATAAAAGAAAAGGTGAATAAAGGTGGAAGAAAGTAATTTAGTAAAATGGGCACCTGTGAACATGTTAGAGGTAACTCTAGCAGAACCAGATGACTTCCTTAAAGTTCGTGAGACTTTGACTCGTATCGGTGTCGCATCACGCAAAGAACAAAAACTATTTCAATCCTGTCATATCTTACATAAACAGGGACGATACTATATTGTCCATTTCAAAGAGTTGTTTATGTTGGACGGGAAGAAAGCAAACCTAGAAGAGAGTGATGTACATCGTAGAAATACGATTGCAACATTGTTATCTGACTGGGGATTAGTGGAAATTCAAAACAAAGAAGTATGTCAAGAATGTGCTCCACTACGACAAATCAAAATAATCGGTTTCAAAGATAAAGCAGAATGGGAGTTGTGTCCCAAGTATAATATAGGTAACAAATAAATGACACAGTGGTTATTTAATAAGTTATCACCTTATGCTATTCAATTTAGAGAATGGTCTAAGGGTAAAACATGGATACAAATACCGTTATGGATTCTTATCGCATGGATGTTAGGATTCGCTAATCCTTACTGGTGTGTATATCCTGTTTGTTGGATTCAATAGTGTTTGAAGAACATAGGGAAGAGATTCGCAATAAGAAACATTGGTGGTCTAAGATACCTTTTCGGTGGGACTGGAACGAAATGTTGCACCTTGTTGATACTCATCCACAAGATTTATATGACTGGAATCGTGAGAAACAAAGATTAGGACTAAACTCTTTTCATAGGAGACCTTCTGCACCTAAGTTTGCAAAAGACCTTGTTGCAGAAATGGAGAAGTTCTTTGTTGAACCCGCTCCAAAGAAGGACGAATATACGAAGGGAAAACCTCAAATAACAAACATTGCGTTTGTTGGATTTGGACAGTTTTCTGGTTCGTACCCAAGACATAAAGACAGTATGGATGTCTTCTTGGTTCAAGTAATCGGTGAGTGTAAGATAACTATCGGTGAAGAAGAAGAACCAAGGAATAGTGACGAAACAACTGTAATGAAGCCAGGCGATTGTGTTTTCATACCAAGAGGTACATGGCATCATTTACAACCCTCAGTATCTAGAGTCACATTCTCATTTGGATTTGAGAGTGACCCAGACTGTGACCCAAATACTTTTATATAAGGCTTGAATTATAAAAATTAATCCTTATATATAGTAGTGTGAGAAATAATTCTCACATGTAAGAATGCCGCTAGTCGGGTTCTTATTCATCTTGCTAAATTAATATAGGAGATAAAGCGACATGACAAATCTAAAAGTAGGTAAACAACTTTTCCCACGTTCAGC